>OJJA01000033.1_pt1 | contig 140329 bp, 83 predicted proteins | sample 1596031 | NCBI WGS metagenome assembly OJJA01 (sample SAMEA4350132, study PRJEB24818) | metagenome | biome: human; feature: gut; material: faeces | place: Denmark | collected 2013-09
AGGACCGTGTTGGACTGACCTCTGGTTTACCGGTTGTGCCGCCAGGTGCATTGCCGGGTATCTAAGTCGGGATTGGATAAGTGCTGAAAGCATCTAAGTACGAAGCCAGCCACAAGATTAGATTTCTCAGGGTCGTCAAAGACGATGACGTTGATAGGAGGCAGGTGTAAAGGTAGTAATATCAAAGCCGAGCCTTACTAATTGCCCGTTGACTTTCTTTTTGTCACGATGGTTTCATATATACGTTTAGCTTGCTGCTGCTGCGGCGGCTTTTGAATTTACTTTTTTCCGTCATGTCTACCTTATTTTAGGTGACTATAGCACCGGGGTTCCACCTCTTCCCATTCCGAACAGAGAAGTTAAGCCCGGTCACGCCGATGGTACTGCGTAACAGTGGGAGAGTAGGTAGTCGCCGTTTTTTTTCTGAAGGATCCCCTTGCAACCCGGAATACGGGGGCAAGGGGATTTTCGCGTTTAGGGGGGGTATTGGAAGGAATTGGAAGGGAGAGAAGAAGGATGGGAGATGTGAGAATGGAGAGGGGAGAAATGCTATGCTGCGTGACAGCGCAGCCTGCTTCTCACATCTCAATTCTCACATCTCAATTCTCCCTATTTTCATTCTCCCATCTCCCATCTTTTTCCGTTCCGCATAATATTGCACCGATCAGACCGTTATATATTAGTAAATCAGTTTTATATGCAATTTATTGATATTCGCCGTATTAAGGTTATATTGGTTATCTCTGCTGTTATTATAGCAGTAGCTTCTTTGTATTTTTCTCATCGGTTGGTAAAGGATCTTTCGATGGAAGAGCGACTTAAGATGGAGGTGTGGGCAGAAGCAATGCGTGCTTTCAGTGTTGCTGATGAGAATGTGGATCTTAATTTGGTTTTGAAAGTATTGAATGCCAATAATACGATTCCGGTGATTGTGTCCGATGCTGAAGGGAATATTCAGACTTATCGTAATATAGAGATTGCCTCTAATGATTCGGTTGCTTTTCTGTATAAACAGTTGGAGCGCTTTAAACAGAATGGAAGTGTGATCAGGATTAATTTATCATCCGGAAGTGATTATAATGATGTCTATTATCAGGATTCTTTGATGCTGACGCGTCTTTCCGTTTATCCTTATGTACAGTTAGGGGTCGTGCTTATTTTTGTTCTGGTAGCTATATTTGCTTTACTCAGTTCAAAGAAGGCCGAACAGAATAAAGTATGGGTTGGTCTGTCCAAAGAGACGGCTCATCAGTTGGGAACACCTATTTCTTCTCTGATGGCTTGGACGGAATTATTGAAGAGTGCATATCCTTCGGACAATTTGATTCCTTGCATGACTGAGGATGTCGCTCGTTTACAAATGATAGCCAATCGCTTTTCCAAGATCGGTTCTGCTCCGGAAATGGAGCAGGTAGATTTAGGGAAATTGTTAAAAGAAGTAACTGAATATATGGCGCGCCGCACTTCGAATAAAGTAGCGATTATTACCCATTTGCCTGAAAATGCTATTATTATTCCTTTGAATGCTTCACTGTTCGGCTGGGTAATAGAGAATTTGTGCAAGAATGCGATAGATGCCATGGATGGGGTTGGAAAAATAACAGTGTCCGTCATAGAGTCTGCTACTCGTTGGTATATCGATGTGGAGGATACGGGGAAAGGAATTATTAAAAGTAAACATCAAACTATTTTTACACCTGGTTATACGACGAAAAAGAGAGGCTGGGGACTGGGATTGTCATTGGCCCGTAGAATTGTAGAAGAGTATCATTCAGGGCGTATTTTTGTAAAACAGTCGGAGCTAAATAAAGGTACAGTATTTAGAATAGAACTTAAAAAGTGAATATTTACTGATAATTTGTGTGTTATGAGGATTATTATTTGTATCTTTGTCGCCCGAATTCTGTCCATCTTTTTGTTCTTGTTGGGAAAATGAAAGATGAAGAACAGGATATTTAGGCTTTTTTTGTACCTTTGCAACAATTAAAAAAGTGAAGCTTTGGGAAAGTTTGATAAATACAAAATAGACTTGAAAGGAATGCAGTCGGATTCAGTGAAATATGAATTTGTACTGGATAATCTGTATTTCGCTCATATTGATGGCCCTGAGGTTCAGAAAGGTAAGGTTAACGTAGAGTTGACTGTAAAAAGAACATCTCGTGCTTTTGAATTGAGCTTCCAAACCGATGGAGTGGTATGGGTGCCTTGTGATCGTTGTTTGGATGAAATGGAGCAACCTGTAAGTTCTTCTGATAAACTGATGGTCAAGTTTGGCCATGAATATGCGGAAGAGGGTGACAACTTGATTGTGATTCCTGAAGAAGAAGGGGAGATCAATGTTGCATGGTTTATGTATGAATTTATAGCTCTGTCTATTCCGATGAAGCATGTGCATGCTCCTGGAAAATGTAATAAGACAATGACCAGCAAGCTAAGCAAGCATTTGAGAACGAATGCTGACGAAGATGGAGATGAGACGTTTGAAGCGGCCGGTGATGATATCGTAGTAGAAGAAGCCGAGGAACAAACAGATCCCCGATGGAATGAATTAAAAAAAATATTAGATAATAATTAAAGTTTAAAGAAAAATGGCACATCCTAAGAGAAGACAATCAAAAACAAGAACAGCGAAGAGAAGAACTCATGATAAAGCTGTGGCTCCGACATTGGCTATTTGCCCGAATTGTGGAGAATGGCATGTTTATCACACTGTATGTGGAGCTTGCGGATACTACAGAGGTAAACTCGCAATCGAAAAAGAAGCAGCTGTATAATTGTAGTACAGTCTGAATAGACTTATACTTAATCAGACAGCCAGAGAGCATTGCTCTCCGGCTGCTTTAAGTATTAGAAGTATTGCTAAATTAAAATTGAATTGATGGAAAAAATAAATGCAGTAATCACAGGAGTCGGTGGATATGTACCTGATTATGTCTTGACAAATGACGAGATATCGAAAATGGTAGATACTAATGACGAGTGGATTATGACCCGTATCGGGGTAAGAGAAAGACGAATCCTGAATGAAGAGGGATTAGGCACCTCTTATATGGCCCGTAAGGCTTGCCGGCAATTAATGAAGAAAACCGGTGCTAATCCTGACGACATTGATTTGGTTGTTGTTGCTACTACTACTCCAGACTATCACTTCCCTTCCACAGCTTCTATTCTTTGCGATAAACTCGGACTTAAAAATGCATTTGCTTTTGATTTGCAAGCGGCCTGTAGCGGCTTCTTGTTTTTGTTGGAAACGGCTGCTAATTTTATCCGTTCGGGAAGATACAAGAAAATCATTATTGTAGGTGCAGACAAGATGTCATCGATGGTGGACTACACAGAACGTGCTACATGTCCTATTTTTGGCGATGGTGCGGCTGCTTTTATGGTAGAGCCTACTACTGAAGATGTGGGTATCATGGATGCTCTTTTGAGAACCGATGGTAAAGGCTTGCCTTTTCTGCATATGAAAGCTGGTGGATCGGTGTGTCCTCCTTCTTATTTTACGGTGGATAATCACATGCATTATATCTATCAGGAAGGTAGGACTGTATTCAAATATGCAGTTTCTAACATGTCGGATAGCTGTGCGGCGATTGCAGAACGTAATAATTTGAATAAAGATAGTATCGACTGGGTGGTTCCTCATCAGGCTAATATGCGTATTATCGATGCGGTGGCCCATCGTTTGGAACTTCCAATAGAAAAGGTATTGGTAAATATCGACAGATATGGTAATACCAGTGCGGGTACTTTACCGCTTTGTATCTGGGATTTCGAAGATAAACTCAAGAAAGGTGATAACCTGATCTTTACAGCATTCGGCGCAGGATTTACCTGGGGAGCTGTTTATGTAAAGTGGGGTTATGACGGAAAGAAGGAATAGTAACAGACGTTACTGATATATAACACATAAAACGCATCTTATTTCGATTCGATGCGTTTTTTTGTCTAAATCAATAAATGAAAGGCGATGCATAAAGCAGGTTTTGTAAACATAGTAGGTAATCCGAATGTCGGGAAGTCGACATTGATGAATGTGTTGGTAGGTGAACGGGTTTCAATAGCGACTTTTAAAGCACAGACCACTCGTCACCGTATTATGGGGATTTATAATACGGATGATATGCAAATTGTTTTTTCCGATACTCCGGGAGTTTTGAAGCCGAACTATAAGTTGCAGGAGTCGATGCTGAACTTTTCTACATCCGCACTGACGGATGCGGATATTCTGCTTTATGTAACGGATGTGATAGAGACTCCTGACAAAAATAACGAGTTTATTGAGAAAGTACGTAAAATGACCGTACCGGTACTTTTGCTTATTAACAAGATAGACCTTACCGATCAGGAAAAACTGATTCAGTTAGTGGAAGAGTGGAAAGCGTTGCTTCCACAGGCCGAAATTATTCCTATCTCGGCAGCTTCGAAGTTCAATATTGATTACGTAATGAAACGTGTGAAGGAGTTGCTTCCGGATTCTCCACCCTATTTTGAAAAAGATCAATGGACCGATAAGCCCGCACGTTTCTTCGTGAACGAAATTATTCGTGAGAAAATTCTGTTGTACTATGATAAGGAGATACCCTACTCGGTAGAAGTGGTTGTGGAGCAATTCAAAGAAGAGGCGAAGATGATACATATCCATGCTGTAATTTACGTCGAGCGTGATTCGCAAAAGGGAATTATTATCGGGAAACAGGGAAAAGCGCTGAAGAAGGTGGCTACGGAGGCTCGTCGTGATTTGGAACGGTTCTTTGGGAAGACGATCTTTTTGGAGACTTATGTGAAAGTGGATAAAGACTGGCGTAGTTCGGATAAGGAATTACGTAATTTCGGTTATCAGTTAGATTAAGAATATATTCATACGACTGTGATAGTCGCAAAAACAACGTGTAAACTATGGGAAATTTAGTTGCAATTGTTGGACGTCCTAATGTGGGAAAGTCGACTTTATTTAATCGCTTGACTAAAACTCGTCAGGCAATCGTAAATGACGAAGCGGGGACGACCCGTGACAGACAATACGGCAAGTCGGAATGGCTGGGCCGTGAGTTCTCTGTAGTTGATACCGGCGGGTGGGTAGTCAATTCGGATGACATTTTTGAAGAGGAGATTCGCAAACAGGTATTAATGGCGGTAGACGAAGCCGATGTAATTCTGTTTGTGGTGGATGTGATGAATGGGGTTACTGATCTGGATATGCAGGTTGCTGCTATTTTGCGGCGTGCAAAGAGTCCCGTAATTATGGTAGCCAATAAGACGGACAATCATGAATTGAGATATAATGCTCCCGAATTTTATAGCTTGGGATTGGGAGATCCATACTGTATTTCTGCCATAAGCGGTAGCGGTACGGGTGATTTGATGGACTTGATTGTCAGCAAGTTCAAGAAAGAATCAGAGGAAATCCTGGATGATGATATTCCCCGTTTTGCTGTGGTCGGACGTCCGAATGCCGGAAAATCGTCTATCGTTAATGCTTTTATCGGTGAAGAGCGGAATATTGTGACTGAAATAGCAGGTACTACGCGTGACTCTATTTATACCCGGTATAATAAATTCGGTTTTGATTTTTATCTGGTTGATACGGCGGGTATCCGTAAGAAAAATAAAGTGAATGAGGATTTGGAGTATTACTCGGTGGTTCGTTCCATTCGTTCTATTGAGAATGCAGACGTATGTATCTTGATGGTGGATGCCACCCGTGGTATCGAGAGTCAGGATTTGAATATATTTTCTTTGATCCAGAAGAACCAGAAGGGACTTGTGGTAGTTGTGAACAAATGGGATTTGGTAGAAGATAAAACGGCAAAGGTGATGAAGACTTTTGAAGAGGCTATCCGTTCACGTTTTGCTCCTTTTGTGGATTTTCCTATTGTCTTTGCTTCCGCATTGACTAAGCAACGTATCCTGAAAGTATTGGAAGAGGCTCGTGTTGTTTACGAAAACCGGACGATAAAGATTCCTACTGCACGTTTGAATGAAGAGATGCTTCCGTTGATAGAAGCTTATCCCCCCCCCTCGGTTAAAGGCAAATACATAAAAATTAAATATATAACCCAGCTTCCTAATACGCAGGTGCCTTCTTTTGTCTTTTTTGCCAATCTGCCGCAATATGTGAAGGAACCATACAAACGTTTCCTTGAAAATAAAATGCGTGAGAAATGGAATCTGACCGGAACACCTATAAATATCTATATTCGTCAGAAATGATGTGAAATAAGTAGGACGAGGACTTCGTTTTTTGAACGATAATATTTATATTTGTCAGAGACTAAGCAACAGACAATTCATATTATGGTAGAGAAAGCGGAGATTTTGTTGGTTGATGATCATGCGCTGATCCTGGAAGGGATTTGTCAGATTTTAAAACGAATCCCTGAAGTGGTTGTAGCAGATGCAGTGACAACGGGTAAGGAGGCTGTCGGGCTGATTGCAGCGCGTGATTATGATATTTATATTTTGGATGTCGGTTTACCCGATATGTCCGGATTTGAATTGATAGAGATGATTCGTGAAATCAATGAGGATGCACGTATAATCATCAATACAATGCATGAGGAAATTTGGTATATCAACAGGCTTATTCGCCTGGGAGTGAATGCTGTGACTCTGAAGGCTTCGGAGTCCGTTGAAATAGGAAAGGCTGTAAAGAGTGTGTTGCGGGGAGTAGCATATACTTGTCCGCGATTTGAGGGCATACGGCAGAAACTGAGTAATGCTTCGTCACAAATACACCCTAAGGATATTCCCACCAAGCGTGAGCTTGAAGTTTTGCAAGCAGTCTCCGAGGGATTTTGCACGCATGAAATTGCTTCGCGGTTGCAGATTACGGAGAATACGGTTGAAACATTTCGTAAAAGGCTGATTCAAAAATTTGAGGCAAAGAATGCGATTGATATGGTGGTGAAAGCAATGGCGCTGGGGTGGATAAAAGTTGTGTAGAAAGAAATTTTTTCTTCTGTCACGGTTTTCGGTGATGTTTTTGTGCAACTTTTCGTCTACCTTTGAGGCGGTAATTGAAATAACTCTCTCTTACAGTTTCGTGAAGAATAAAAAAGAGGACAGTCAATATGTCGTGATGATATATGTCAATTCTATTAACTGGTTTTTACAATAAAAGGGCGTACTCGATAAAAAGAGTGCGCCCTTTGTTCCTTTTCGATGGAGGGGGAGGATCTATTAGATCAACCTTCTAAATTTTGTATTTCCACATCTTTTACTTTACGGAGCAGGTCGGAAGCAAATATAAAGTTATTCAACAACTTGTTAGTGGAAGTGAAAATATCATCTTTTGTACCTTCCCATTCTTTTCTTCCTTCGTAGATATAAATAATCTTTTCTCCGATTCCTAACACGGAGTTCATGTCGTGCGTATTGATGATTGTCGTCATGTTGTATTCTCGCGTGATGTCGTGTATAAGATCATCGATCACTAACGAAGTTTTAGGATCGAGTCCGGAGTTCGGTTCATCACAAAACAGGTACTGCGGATTGAGTGCGATGGCCCGTGCAATCGCTACTCGTTTCTGCATACCTCCACTGATCTCTCCCGGAAACTTATCTTTGGCTTCTGTCAGATTCACACGGTCGAGACAGAACATGGCCCGTTTGGTGCGGTCTCGTAATGTATCGTTACTGAACATGTTCAATGGAAACATTACGTTGTCCAATACAGACATGGAGTCGAACAGGGCAGCACTTTGAAATATCATTCCCATCTCTCTGCGCAGCATTTTCTTCTCTTTTTTACCCATCGCCAGGAAGTTGCGATGGTCGTATAGCAATTCTCCTTTTTCGGGAATCAGCAGCCCGACGATGCATTTCATCAGTACCGTTTTTCCTGAACCGCTCTGGCCGATAATCAGATTGGTTTTTCCATTCTCAAAAGTAGCATTGATGTCTTTCAATACCGCTTTGTCTTCGAATGATTTATAGAGTCCTTTTACTTCAATCATCCCATTAAAAGTTTAGTTAATACCAGATCGGCAAATAAGATTAATACACTACTGGATACGACAGAATCCGTAGATGCTTTTCCGACTTCTATCGAACCTCCTTCTACCATATAGCCAAAGAAAGAGGACACGCTGGCAATAATAAAGGCGAAAAATAGTGATTTGATAATACCACACCACACGAACCATTCCACGAACATGTATTGCAAACCGTATTCCAGATCGGTAGCTGTCATAATCCCTCCAAACCAGCAAGTGGCGAAAGCACCGATGATACCGGCAAAAATACTGAATGTCACTAAGATAGGAATGGTGGTAACCATAGCAGCTATTTTAGGAAGTATCAGATAGTTGGCGGAGTTGACTCCCATTATTTCAAGGGCGTCGATCTGTTGGGTAACGCGCATGGTACCTAATTCCGATGCAATATTGGATCCTACTTTTCCGGCAAGAATCAAACACATGATGGAGGATGAGAATTCCAGTAACAGAATTTCACGCGTTACGTAACCCACTGTCCAACGGGGCATCCAAGGGCTTTCGATATTGAGTTTGATTTGTATGGTAATTACCGCACCGATGAAAAATGAAATCAGCAGTACGATTCCGATGGAATTCACTCCTAACTGTTCTATCTCGTTGAGATATTGCCGGAAGAACATCCGCATGCGTTCGGGTCGTGAGAATGTACGTCCCATCAGCATCATATATCTTCCGACGGTTCTTAATGCTTTGATCATAACTTCGTATATTTGTCTGCAAATGTACGTTTTTTCAGCTTATTTTTGCTACATTTGCCGCAAAATAACAAAGATATGGAAGAAAGCAAGATGGTGCTTCGTACGGAAGACCTGGTGAAGAAGTACGGTAAGAGAACTGTGGTTAGCCATGTATCCATCAATGTGAAGCAGGGCGAAATCGTAGGTTTACTGGGACCGAACGGTGCTGGTAAGACTACTTCATTTTATATGACTGTAGGACTGATTACCCCTAATGAAGGCCGTATCTTTTTGGATGATCTTGAAATTACAAAATATCCGGTATATAAACGTGCACAGACCGGTATCGGCTACTTGGCACAAGAAGCTTCTGTGTTTCGGCAGATGAGTGTGGAAGACAATATTGCTTCTGTGCTCGAGATGACCAATAAACCTAAAGAATACCAGAAGGAAAAGCTGGAAAGCCTGATTGCTGAATTCCGGTTGCAAAAAGTACGAAAGAATAAGGGAAACCAATTATCCGGTGGTGAACGTCGCCGTACGGAGATTGCCCGTTGTCTGGCTATCGATCCGAAATTTATCATGCTGGATGAACCTTTTGCCGGTGTAGACCCTATTGCGGTGGAGGATATCCAGCAGATTGTCTGGAAGTTGAAAGACAAAAATATCGGTATTCTTATTACCGACCATAATGTGCAGGAGACATTAAGCATTACCGATCGTGCTTACCTTTTGTTTGAAGGAAAAATTCTTTTTCAGGGAACTCCTGAAGAACTTGCAGAAAATAAGATTGTGCGGGAAAAATATCTTAGTAATAGTTTTGTTCTCCGGCGTAAGGACTTTCAATTGGAAAAGGACTAAATTCTGTTTTATCGGGCATATCTCAGATAAATCATGTCGATACATTGTTCGCCATTATCTTCGAAGATAGGTTCGGGATAGTTATCGACGAAGAAGTTTTTGATAATATGTGATTCGACAAAGCCGCATTTCCGATAGAAATCCAATTGGTAAAATTCCTTTCCGGGGATGCCTGTACTTCCCGTACCAACGATAATATTCGGAATTTCTCTATAATGCTCGACAATAAAACTCATCATTCGACTGGCATATCCCCGGCGTAGATAATCGGGATGGGTTGCCAGGTTTTTTATTTCTGCCGTCTCTTTGTCTGATACCACAACGGTTACACATACAGGTATTTCTTCCAGTTGCATAATATATAAATGCCCTCTGCCAAGGTAATGCTGTATCATATCAACCGACGGGTCTGCTATGAGCAACAGATTCAGATAGTCTTCTTTGTTTTCTTTTATCTCACGGATACTTATGTTGGCTTGGTGTTTCATGTTTGACTGGAAGGTATGTAAAAAGAACCTTCCGATTGTTCGGAGGATCGGAAGGTTACTTTGAATTTCTTTTAGTTAGAGTTTAGGTTTAGCTTCCTTTACCACCATGGTGCGTCCGTGATATTCTGCACCATTTAATTCGGCAATGGCTTTTGAGGCTGCAGCATCGTCTTCCATTTCAATGAAAGCGAAACCTTTGGATCTGCCTGTTTCGCGATCCATGATAACTTTTACTGAAGAGACTGTCCCGTAATCTTCCATAACTTGTTGCAAATCTGCTTCCTTAACACGGTAGTTAAGGTTTCCAACATAAATGTTCATAGTGAAAAAGATAAAAATAAATAATGAAATAAAAACTCTCGGGAAGATGACTGATAATAAAAAGATTAAAACGACAGAGAGTTTACATATACGTTTTTGGACGAGGTAAAAACTTGCAATAGAAATCAAGAAACTAATACATCATCATTCCTGTACAAAGAAAAGCATAAAAAATGAAAATACACTTGTTTTTCTTTAGTTTTCTAACATTTCTGTAGTGATTTTATGATTTATGTATGTGATTGATACGTTGTTGTAATATAAAAGTATGATTCATTTCGTTTCATAAAGAATAATTCTTTCGCGTTTTTTTGATAATTGAAAGATTAGCACTAATTTTGCACCCTCATTTGAGTATAGAATAAAGTATAAATCAAATAAATAATTGTCAGAATGAACGTTTCATTTCAAAACATTGACAAAGTAAGCGGCTTGCTTACCGTAAAGCTGGAAAAGGCTGATTATCAGGAAAAAGTAGATAAATCGTTGAAGACATTCCGTCAGAAGGCGCAGATTCCGGGATTCCGTAAAGGGATGGTTCCTATGAATCTGGTAAAGAAGATGTATGGTAAATCGGTTATTGCCGAAGAGGTGAATAAGCTTCTTTCAGAAAAAGTATACGATTACATTAAGAGTAATAATGTGAATATGCTGGGTGAACCGTTGCCAAATGAAGAAAAACAACAGGTGATTGATTTCGACACCATGGAAGAATTCGAATTTGTATTCGATATTGCTTTGGCACCGGAATTTAAAGCAGAAGTAAGCAATACGGATAAGGTTGACTACTACACAATCGAAGTTACGGATGAGATGGTGGAAAATCAGGTAAAGGCTTATACTCAACGTAACGGTAAATATGATCAGGTTTCAGCTTATGAGGATAATGATATGCTGAAAGGTTTGATTGCCGAATTGGATGAAAATGGTAACACTAAAGAAGGCGGCATTCAGGTAGAAGGTGCTGTATTGATGCCTTCTTATATGAAGAATGAGGAGCAGAAAGCTATTTTTGCCAATGCCAAGGTGAATGATGTATTGGTATTTAATCCGAATGTGGCTTATGACGGTCATGATGCAGAAATCGCTTCCTTGCTGAAAATTGAAAAAGAAGCTGCTGCTGAAATGAAATCTAACTTTAGTTTTCAGGTAGAAGAAATTACTCGTTTTGTTCCGGGTGATTTGAATCAAGAACTTTTTGACCAGGTATTTGGCAAAGATGCCGTGAAGACTGAGGAAGAATTCCGTGCGAAAGTAAAAGAAGGAATTGCTGCACAGTTTGTTGCTGATAGCGATTATAAATTTTTGATCGATGCTCGTAAGATGTTGATGGAAAAGGTTGGTAAACTCGAATTCCCGGATGCATTATTGAAACGTATCATGCTTCTCAATAATAAGGAGAAAGGTGAAGAATTTGTAGCAGAAAACTATGAAAAGAGCGTAGAAGAGCTGACATGGCACTTGATTAAGGAGCAGTTGGTTAAAGACAATGAGATCAAAGTAGAGCAGGAAGATGTTATCAATATGGCAAAAGATGCTACAAAAGCTCAGTTTGCTCAGTATGGTATGATGACTGTGCCTGAAGATATTCTTGAAAACTATGCTCAGGAAATGCTGAAGAAGAAAGAAAATGTAGACGGTTTAGTAGGTCGTGTAGTGGAAGCTAAGTTAGCTACAGCGCTGAAAGCTAAGGTGACATTGAATAATAAAACCGTTTCAATGGAAGAATTTAACAAAATGTTCGAATAGTACTTCCCTTGTGGAAAGAACATAGGATCATAGGAGCACAGAGTTTTTATAAAATTATAACTCTGTGTTTTTTTTGTCTCTGTGTTCTTTTTTGTTTCTTTGCAGTTACATTATAAATAAAAAAGAAAGGAACTTGAAAATGGATGATTTTAGAAAATACGCTACCAAGCATTTAGGAATGAATGGCTTGATGCTGGACGATGTGATTAAATCGCAAGCAGGGTATTTAAATCCTTATATTCTTGAAGAAAGACAACTCAACGTGACACAACTCGATGTGTTTTCACGTTTGATGATGGACCGCATTATTTTTTTAGGCACTCAGATTGATGATTATACTGCAAATACATTGCAGGCACAGCTGTTATATCTGGATTCGGTAGATCCGGGTAAGGACATTTCTATTTATATCAATTCTCCGGGCGGATCGGTGTATGCCGGATTGGGTATTTATGATACTATGCAGTTCATCTCGAGCGATGTGGCTACCATTTGCACGGGGATGGCGGCATCGATGGCTGCTGTTTTGTTAGTTGCGGGTGCTGAGGGAAAGCGTTCGGCATTGAAGCACTCTCGTGTGATGATCCATCAACCGATGGGAGGCGCGCAAGGCCAAGCTTCGGACATTGAAATCACTGCCCGTGAAATTCAAAAATTGAAAAAAGAACTTTATACTATCATTGCCGATCATTCTCATACTGATTTTGATAAGGTGTGGGCCGATTCGGACCGAGATTATTGGATGACTGCTGAAGAAGCCAAAGAATACGGTATGGTAGACGAAGTGTTGATTAAGAAATAAAAATGGCAGAATCGAAAACGAATAAAAAAAGATGTAGTTTCTGTGGTCGAACGGAAAATGAGGTCGGTTTCTTGATTACGGGAATGAACGGCTATATTTGCGATAGCTGTGCTACGCAAGCTTATGAGATAACCCAGGAAGCTCTTGGAGTAGGGAAAAAGACGACAGGAACTACAAAATTAAACTTGAAAGAACTACCTAAGCCGGTAGAGATAAAGACTTTTCTGGATCAGTATGTGATTGGGCAGGACGATGCAAAGCGATTTTTGTCTGTATCGGTATACAACCACTATAAACGGCTTTTGCAAAAGGATAGCGGTGATGATGTAGAGATTGAAAAATCAAATATCATCATGGTAGGAAGTACGGGAACAGGTAAAACATTGTTGGCGCGTACCATTGCAAAGTTGTTGCACGTACCGTTTACTATTGTAGATGCCACGGTATTGACGGAAGCCGGTTATGTGGGTGAAGACATTGAGAGTATTTTGACTCGTTTGCTTCAGGTTGCTGATTATAATGTGCCCGAAGCCGAACAAGGAATTGTCTTTATCGATGAAATTGATAAGATTGCACGTAAAGGTGATAATCCTTCCATCACTCGTGACGTTAGCGGTGAAGGTGTTCAACAAGGACTGTTGAAACTGTTGGAAGGATCTGTTGTGAATGTGCCGCCACAAGGTGGCCGTAAGCATCCCGATCAAAAAATGATTCCGGTGAACACGAAAAACATTCTGTTTATTTGTGGCGGTGCTTTTGACGGCATTGAAAAGAAAATTGCCCAGCGACTGAATACGCATGTGGTAGGTTACAGCGCTTCACGAAAGACAGCTACTATCGATAAAAATAACATGATGCAATATATTGCACCGCAAGACTTGAAATCGTTCGGACTGATTCCTGAAATTATCGGACGCTTGCCGGTGCTGACTTATCTGAATCCATTGGATCGGGATGCGCTTCGTGCGATTTTGACTGAACCGAAAAATTCCATTATCCGGCAATATGTCAAACTGTTTGAGATGGATGGCGTTAAACTGACATTTCAGAACGAAGTATTTGAATATATTGTCGATAAGGCGGTTGAGTATAAGCTCGGTGCACGCGGATTGCGTTCTATCGTGGAGACAATCATGATGGATGTTATGTTTGAGATTCCTTCGGAAAATGCAAAAGAGTACGAAGTGACATTGGATTATGCAAAACAACAACTGGAAAAAGCAAATCTTGCGAGGTTGCAAACTGCTTAAAATCAAAAGGTAAGAGGTATAGGATGATTTATTTCTATTTTTTCTTGAAAAATATTAATCGGATTATGCTTGATATTTAAGAAGTTGTTTATAACTTTGTTAGAGCTCTTTTACAAAAGGGACTCTAAAGTAAAATCATGAACTGAATAAAACAACCTATTTAAAGATGGCAGGGAAGATTAATTTGACAGACCAGCTGAAACAGTATTTCGGGTTTGATAAATTTAAGGGAAATCAGGAAGCGATCATTCAGAACTTGCTCGATGGGAGAGACACTTTTGTGCTGATGCCTACGGGAGGAGGGAAGTCTCTGTGCTATCAGTTACCTTCTCTTTTGATGGAAGGTACGGGGATTGTTATTTCTCCGTTGATTGCACTGATGAAGAACCAAGTGGATGCTATGCGCAATTTTAGTGAAGAAGACGGTATTGCCCATTTTATCAATTCTTCATTAAATAAAGGTGCGATAGACCAAGTGAAGGCTGATATCCTTGCCGGAAAAACAAAATTGCTATACGTAGCTCCGGAATCATTGACGAAAGAAGAGAATGTTGAATTTCTGCGATCGGTTAAGATTTCGTTCTATGCAGTAGATGAGGCTCACTGTATTTCGGAATGGGGGCATGACTTCCGTCCGGAGTATCGGCGAATACGTCCCATTATTAATGAAATAGGGAAGGCGCCTCTTATAGCACTTACTGCTACGGCAACTCCGAAGGTACAACATGATATTCAGAAAAATCTGGGCATGGTTGATGCGCAAATATTTAAGTCGTCATTTAATCGTCCGAATTTGTATTATGAGGTACGTCCTAAAACTGCAAATATCGACAGGGATATCATTAAGTTTATTCGGAATAATCCGGAGAAGTCCGGTATTATTTATTGTCTGAGCCGTAAGAAGGTGGAGGAACTTGCTGAAATACTTCAAGCTAACGGTATTAATGCAAGGGCATATCATGCAGGAATGGATTCTGCTACGAGAACTCAGAATCAGGATGATTTTCTGATGGAGAAGATCGATGTGATTGTGGCAACCATTGCTTTTGGTATGGGTATTGATAAACCGGATGTGAGGTACGTAATACATTACGATATACCGAAAAGCCTGGAAGGATATTATCAAGAGACAGGACGTGCCGGCAGAGACGGTGGTGAAGGCCGGTGTATTACCTTTTATACAAACAAGGACCTGCAGAAACTGGAAAAGTTCATGCAGGGAAAGCCAGTGGCAGAGCAGGAAATAGGTAAGCAGCTTTTATTGGAGACTGCTGCATATGCCGAATCATCTGTTTGCCGTCGTAAGACTTTATTGCATTACTTCGGTGAGGAGTATTTGGAAGATAATTGTGGAAATTGTGACAACTGTTTAAACCCTAAAAAACAAGTGGAGGCTCAAGAATTATTGTGTGCTGTGATTGAAGCGATCATAGCGGTAAAAGAAAACTTTAAAGCAGATTATATAATAGATATTTTACAGGGAAGGGAAACTTCCGAAGTACAGGCACATTTACACGAAGATTTGGAAGTGTTCGGCTCCGGTATGGGAGAGGAAGATAAGACTTGGAATGCCGTGATCCGTCAAGCGTTGATAGCCGGATATCTGAGCAAGGATGTGGAGAATTATGGCCTGTTGAAAGTAACAGAGGATGGACACGCATTCTTGAAGAAACCAAAGTCATTCAAGATAACCGAAGACAACGACTTCGAAGAAGTAGAGGAAGAAACTCCGGCCCGTGGTGGAGGATCTTGTGCGGTAGACCCTGCGCTTTATTCTATGCTTAAGGATTTGAGAAAGAAGCTGTCAAAGAAACTGGAGGTACCGCCTTATGTGATTTTTCAGGATCCTTCTTTAGAAGCGATGGCTACGATTTATCCGGTGACGCTTGAAGAATTACAGAATATTCCGGGAGTCGGTGCAGGAAAGGCCAAACGTTATGGTGAAGAGTTCTGTAAGCTGATTAAGCGTCATTGCGAGGAGAACGAGATTGAACGTCCCGAAGATTTGCGTGTACGTACGGTAGCCAATAAATCTAAGTTAAAAGTTTCTATTATCCAAGCTATCGACCGTAAAGTAGCTTTGGACGATATCGCATTGTCAAAAGGAATAGAATTCGGAGAATTATTGGATGAGGTAGAAGCAATCGTTTATTCGGGTACAAAACTGAATATAGATTATTTCCTTGATGAAATTATGGATGAGGATCATATGCTTGATATCTATGATTATTTCAAAGAATCAACTACCGATAAGATAGATGATGCGCTCGATGAGTTGGGTGATGATTTTGCGGAAGAAGAGGTTCGCTTGGTTCGTATTAAATTTATATCAGAAATGGCTAATTAAAAAGAGGTAGAGTTCATTTTGGGATAAATAATAGTGGGATGTGTTTATAAAGACACGTCCCTTTTTTATATGTATGCGTAGGACCTGACCCTCTCCAGTCAGGCTTTTGTTTGGATCAATAGGATAAAACTGAGCGGGACTGTTGTAAAGTTGATTGTTCGTTGACAATTTAATCTGATCCTATTAGAAGAATCCTCTTGCCGATTGGCAAGGGGATTTTTTTATTTCTATCCTTGTCTGTATTGAATAAAAACTGTATATTTGCACGCAATAAATTTTAAACGCATAGCCCTATGTCATTTATTGCTGATAAGATTGTAATGGATGGATTAACGTATGACGACGTTTTGTTAATCCCTGCTTATTCTGAAGTTTTACCACGTACTGTCGAGCTCTCGACAAAGTTTTCAAAAAACATTGAGTTAAAAATTCCTTTTGTGACCGCTGCTATGGATACGGTTACAGAAGCCAAAATGGCTATTGCAATAGCCCGTGAGGGAGGAATTGGCGTTATTCATAAAAATATGTCAATTAAAGAACAGGCCAAGCAAGTCGCTACGGTTAAACGTGCCGAAAATGGTATGATTTACGATCCGGTGACTATTAAAAAAGGCTCCACTGTTCGTGATGCCCTTGCTTTGATGGCTGAATATAAGATTGGCGGTATTCCGGTAGTAGATGACAATAGATATCTTGTTGGAATTGTAACGAATCGTGACCTTCGTTTTGAACGTGATATGAACAAGCGTATCGATGAGGTGATGACAAAAGATAATCTGGTTACCACTAATCAGTCTACTGATCTGGAAGCGGCTGCACAAATCTTGCAAAAACATAAGATAGAGAAGCTCCCGGTGGTTGATAAAGACAATAAACTGATCGGTCTGGTAACTTATAAGGATATAACCAAGGCGAAAGATAAACCAATGGCTTGCAAAGATTCTAAAGGGCGTTTGCGTGTGGCTGCGGGTGTGGGAGTGACTGCGGATACAATGGAACGTATGCAGGCTTTGGTGGATGCAGGAGTAGATGCTATCGTGATCGATACGGCTCACGGACATTCAAAATTCGTAATTGAAAAGCTGAAAGAAGCAAAAAGTTGTTTCCCGGATATTGATATTATAGTTGGTAACATTGCTACCGGTGAGGCTGCCAAGGCATTGGTCGATGCGGGTGCCGACGGGGTAAAAGTAGGGATCGGACCGGGATCTATCTGTACGACTCGTGTAGTGGCCGGTGTAGGAGTACCTCAACTGTCTGCTGTCTATGATGTAGCAAAAGCATTGAAAGGTACCGGGGTTCCTCTGATTGCAGATGGCGGATTGCGTTATTCGGGTGATGTGGTGAAGGCGCTTGCTGCCGGCGGGTATTCTGTAATGATCGGTTCTTTGGTAGCAGGAACAGAGGAAAGTCCGGGTGAGACGATCATTTTCAATGGCCGTAAATTTAAATCGTATCGGGGTATGGGGTCGTTGGAAGCGATGGAAAACGGGTCGAAAGATCGTTATTTCCAAAGCGGTGAGGCGGATGTGAAGAAGCTCGTACCGGAAGGTATCGCCGCTCGTGTTCCCTATAAAGGTACTTTATATGAAGTCATTTATCAACTGACCGGAGGTTTGCGTGCCGGAATGGGATATTGTGGCGCACAGAATATTGAGAAATTGCATGAAGCAAAATTTACCCGCATTACCAATGCCGGAGTAATGGAAAGTCATCCGCACGATGTGACTATTACAAGCGAATCGCCTAATTATAGTCGCCCGGAATAAGATATATCTACCGGTTAAAATAAATCAAGTCTACCTTTAATTATGCGTTGTCATATTTTGAAGGCAGACTTTTTAATTTTAGGGCGATACAATTTTTCCTCTCTTTCAGCGTTTAATAAAACGTATGTATGTAAATGAAACTTTGTTATGAAAAGAAATCTGGTTTTATTGCTAACTTGCCTGTTCGGGCTTTCAGCTTTTGCACAAGAAGATCCGGTGTTGATGCGGATTAATGGGAAAGATATTACTCGTTCCGAATTTGAATATATCTATAATAAAAACAATTCTCTGAATGAGTTGGAAGCTAAGAGCTTAAATGAATACGTTGATCTTTTCATCAACTTTAAGTTGAAAGTGGCGGCTGCCGAAGCCGCCGGAATTGACACGACCCGTGCCTTTCGCGAAGAATTGAATGGCTATCGTCGCCAATTGGCAAAATCATATTTGACGGATGAAGAAGCTGATGAAGCATATGCACGTCAGTTTTATGATAAAATGAAAGCGGATTCACGTGCGGGGCACGTACAGGTCATGCATATTTTTAAGTATCTGCCGCAAACATCTCCGAAATCGTTGGTGAGCGAAACCGAAGCCCGAATGGACTCTCTATATCAGGTTTTATCCGCTAATCCGGATGCGGATTTTGCATCTTATGTCAGCCAGTTCTCTGATGATAAAAATCCGTTCTGGGTGGGTTTTCTTCAAACGCCGGAAGAGTTTGAGGATGTAGTTTTTTCTATGAAAAGCGGAGAAATCTCCAAACCGTTCTTTACTCCCCAGGGTATGCATATTGTTAAAGTACTTGACCGGAAAGAATTGGCTCCTTTTGCAGAAATAAAAGAGGAGATCAGCCGGCGTCTGGCACGCAAGTTTGGTATTGATAAAGGAACGGAGGCATTGGTTGAAAAGTTGAAGGGTGAATATAATTATCAACCGAACAATGAAGCTTTGCAGGAGTTACAGGCAAAAGGGGAGACGGAGAAACCTCTTTTTACATTGGATAACCATACGTATACCGGTGCTGATTTTAAACGTTTCGCCGCTTCATATCCCAGAAGTTTAAAAATGCAGTTGGAAGCATTTACAGTGAAGTCGGTGCTTGATTATGAGAATAGCCGTTTGGAAGAAAAGTATCCGGCTTTCCGCCTTTTGATGCAGGAGTATAAAGAAGGAATGTTGCTGTTCGAAATCAGCAACCGTGAAGTTTGGGAACGCGCTGTGGCCGACGAAGCCGGACAGGCTGCTTATTTTACTTCTCATAAATCGGATTATAATTACAAAGAACCGCGTTATAAAGGTGTTGTGGTACATTGTGCCGACAAAAAGATGGCTAAAGAAATAAAGAAGCTCATAAAAAAGCTTCCGGAGAAGGTATGGGCTGACACCATTGCCAAGACATATAATGATTCGGTAGCAGAAATTGTGAAGGTAGAGGAAGGCCTGTTTGCGAAAGGTGACAATAAATATGTAGATAAACTGGTGTTTAAAACCGGTAGCTTCGAACCTTTGGAGTCTTATCCTTTTACTACTGTTTTTGGTGAAAAACGAAAAGGACCGGATAGTTATACCGAGGTGCGCGGGCCGCTTGCCGCCGATTATCAAAATTTCCTTGAATCGCTTTGGGTGAAGCGTTTACGTGATGAAAGTAAGGTTGAAATTAACCAAGAGGTTTTAAAAACAGTTAATAACCACTGATATAACCGATTATTGCATTATCTTCGTACCTTGAATATAAGTATAAATTCAGTTGACAATGCGAATAACGGGCCTCTTGCTGGTTTCTCTTTTTTTCTGTGCGGCGTGTACGGACAGGCATGATCATAGGGGGAAAACTCCTTTGGTAGAGGTTAATGGAAACTTTTTATACAAAGAAGACCTGCAATCCGTGCTTCCTGCAGGATTGTCAAAAGATGACAGCTTGCTTTTCGCCGAGCGTTATATACGGGATTGGGCGGAAGATCTTTTACTGTATGAGAAAGCACAGAATAACATCCCCGATAACGAAGAGATCGAAAAGTTGGTAGGAAACTACCGGAGGGCCTTGATTATGCATACTTATCAGCAAGAACTGATTGGGCAGAGACTTTCCAACGAGATTCCGGAACAGGAACTTGCAGAATATTACGAGAAAAACAAAGAACTTTTTAAACTGGATCGTCCTTTAGTGAAAGGATTGTTTATTAAAGTGCCTTTAACTGCTCCTCAAATTGCCAATGTTCGAAAATGGTATAAGTCCGATGCACAGGAAGCTGTGGAACATCTGGAAAAATACAGTTTTCAGAATGCAGTGAAATATGAATACTTTTACAATAAGTGGGTGCCACTGAGTGAAGTGCTGGATATGATTCCTTTGCAAACAGAAATGCCGGAAGAATATGTCAGTAAGAATCGTCATGTGGAATTGAAAGATACTGCCTTTCATTACTTTCTCAATGTGACTGATTATCGGGCGATAGGAGAAGAAGAACCTTATGAGTTTGCTATGTCGGAGGTGAAAGATATGCTTGTCAATATAAAACAAGTCGATTTTATGCGTCGGGTGAAAGATGACTTGTATAAGCAGGCTATAGACAAGAAAAAGATTATATATAATTATTAAATACAAAGAATGAAGAAGTTTGTAAACTTTAGATTTGTTGTTTTATTTGTGCTGGTAATACTGGCTGACACGGCGATGTACGGACAGGACAATGTGATTGACGAAGTAGTTTGGGTTGTAGGCGATGAGGCTATTCTGAAATCAGAAGTAGAAGAAGCGCGCTTGAGTGCCTTGTATGACGGACGTAAAATAGACGGTGATCCTTATTGTGTGATCCCGGAAGAATTGGCCGTACAAAAACTGTTTTTACATCAGGCGCGCCTTGATAGTATCGAGGTTCCCGAAAGTGAAGTTATTCAACGAGTGGACGCGATGACCAACCATTGGATACAAATGTTGGGCTCGAGGGAAAAGATGGAAGAATACTTTTTTGAACAGCAGAACAAAACTCCGTCTCAGATACGTGAAACTCTTCGTGAAAATGCGCGCGAGGGACTTACCGTACAGAAGATGCAGCAAAAACTTGTGGGAGATATTAAAGTAACTCCTTCCGAAGTACGTCGTTATTTCAAAGATCTTCCTCAGGATAGTATCCCTTATGTTCCTACACAAGTAGAGGTACAGATTATTACTTTGCAGCCTAAAATTCCTATTACTGAAATAGAAGATGTGAAGAGACGGTTGCGTGAGTATACCGATCGCGTGAATAAGGGCGAAACGGAATTCTCTACTTTGGCCCGTATGTATTCTGAAGACCGTGGTTCTGCCATGAGAGGGGGTGAGACCGATTTTATGGGTAAGGGAATGATGGATCCGGCTTATGCTGCTGTCGCTTTTAGTTTGCAGGATCCTAAAAAGGTATCTAAGATTGTGGAGTCGGAATATGGTTTCCATATCATACAGTTAATAGAGAAACGTGGTGATCGTGTAAATACCCGTCATATATTGTTGCGTCCTAAAGTTTCTGAGAAAGAGCTGATAGAGGCTTGTGGGCGTCTGGACTCTATTGCAGATGATATTCGTGCCGGTAAATTTCCTTTTGACGATGCGGCTGCCGCACTTTCTCATGACAAGGATACGCGTAATAATCACGGGTTGATGGTAAACACCAACTCCAATGATGCCATGGCTACTTCCAAGTTTGAAATGCAGGAGTTGCCGCAGGATGTAGCAAAAGTAGTGGATAAACTGAACGTTGGTGAGATTTCGAAAGCTTTTACGATGGTCAACGAGAAAGATGGAAAAGAAATCTGTGCTATTGTGAAGTTAAAGACCCGTATCAACGGTCATAAGGCAACCATTACGGAAGATTATCAGAATCTGAAAGAGATCGTAATCGCTAAACGCCGGGATGAGATGCTGCATAAATGGATTTTGGAAAAGCAGAAACATACTTATGTGCGTATTAATGACAACTGGAAAAACTGCGATTTCAAATATCCGGGTTGGATTAAGGATTAATGAGAGCGAATAGTGTCTTTTTTAAAAGCGTCCTCACAGGGGTGATATGTTTGTTTGGAGCATATTTCCTTTGGGCTCAGGATCAGAAGCCTCAACAGAAATCTCAGAAGAAAAAGACGAAAGTGGATCTTCTTCATGCAGACGAGGGTAGAGCTGATAAGATGGCGCGTCCGGACGTACAGGTACTTATCGGTTCGGTGAAGTTGCGGCATGACAGTATGTATATGTACTGTGACAGTGCGTTGATTTATGAAAATACGAATTCTGTCGAGGCTTTTAATAATGTACGTATGGAGCAGGGAGATACGCTGTTTATCTATGGTGATTATTTATATTATGATGGAATCTCCCAACTGGCCCAACTGCGTGAGAATGTTAAAATGATCAATCGTAATACGACTTTGCTTACTGATAGTCTGAATTACGATCGTATTTATGATTTAGGATATTATTTTGAAGGGGGTACATTGATGGACGAAGAGAATGTACTGACTTCCGACTGGGGTGAATACAGCCCGTCTACCAAACAATCCGTTTTCAATCATGATGTGAAGTTGGTTAATCCGAAGTTTATTCTGACTTCGGATACATTGAAATATAATACCGTATCTAAAATAGCTACCATTTTGGGACCGTCTGAGATTGTAAGCGATCAGAATCATATCTTTTCAGAACGGGGCGTTTATAATACTTTGACCGGGCAAGCCGAGTTGTTGGACCGTTCCATATTGACCAATCAGGGAAAGCGAATGACCGGTGACAGTTTATTCTATGATCGTAAATTGGGATATGGTGAGGCTTTCGATAATGTGGTGATGAACGACAGTATCAATCGTAATATGCTGACGGGAGATTACTGCTTTTACAATGAGCTGACCGATAGTGCCTTTGCTACAAAGCGGGCGGTGGCTATCGACTATTCTCAGGGCGATAGTCTCTATATGCATGCTGATACTTTAATGATGACTACGTTTTATCTGAATACGGATTCGGTATTTCGTGAGATGAGAGCTTATCATAAGGTACGTATGTACCGCACGGATCTGCAGGGCGTTTGCGACTCATTGGTGTATAATTCTAAAGATTCTTGTGTGACAATGTATACCGATCCGATTCTTTGGAATGAAGGCCAGCAACTGTTGGGTGAAGAGATCAAGATCTATTTGAATGATAGTACGATCGATTGGGCGCATATCATCAATCAGGCACTGACGGTGGAGATGAAAGATTCGTTGCATTACAACCAGGTTTCGGGAAAAGAGATCAAGGCCTATTTTGACAGTGGTGAGATGAGGAAAGTAGACGTCATAGCCAATGTGTTGGTCGTCTTTTATCCACAGGAAGAGGATAGCACGATGATTGGCATGAATACCTCTCAAACCAGCTTGCTGACAATGTATCTAAAGGATCGTAAAATGAAGCGTATGGTTATGAGCCCCAAATCGGACGGAGTGCTTTATCCGATGGATCAGATCCCGGCTGATAAAATGAGACTGCCTACATTTGTCTGGTTCGATTACATTCGTCCACAGAACAAAGATGACATATTTGAATGGAGAGGCAAAAAAGCCGGTGAAACATTGCGTAAATCTACCCGAAAACCATTAAATTCGCCCAAGCGTGAATTAATTAATATGAAATAGCACTATGGGAATGTTTAATAGCGGTATGAGAAAACCGCGTCGCTTCAATCATCAATACATCTATGTGAACGAGCGGAAAGAAAAGCTCGATAAGATGGAAGAACAGGCCAAACGTGATTTAGGCATGTTGCCTGAGAAGGAATTTTCTCCGGAAGACATTCGGGGGAAATTTGTGGAAGGGACTACGCACCTGAAACGTCGTAAAGAGAGTGGACGCAAACCGGTGCACTTAGGGGTAATTCTCGTAATTATTGCTTTACTGATTTTCCTGTGGCATTATTTGCAAACGGGTAGCTGGAGCTGGGGAGAGTTGTGATTTCTGAATTATGATTTATGGAAGGGGCAGGTTGAAGCATTTTATACCAGTTGCTTGTTCTTGTCGGGGCTACTGACTGCCAAATTCCAACTACCAGCTACTGACTACTAAATTCTAACTACTAAACATTATGAGTGATATCATCCATTTATTGCCCGATTCGGTTGCCAATCAGATAGCGGCCGGTGAGGTAATACAACGTCCGGCATCTGTCATTAAGGAGTTAGTGGAAAATGCGATCGATGCTGAGGCCGGCAATATACATGTATTGGTAACGGATGCCGGTAAAACTTGTATTCAGGTTATTGACGATGGAAAGGGGATGTCTGAAACGGATGCCCGCTTGTCTTTTGAACGCCATGCCACTTCGAAGATACGTGAAGCTTCCGATTTGTTTGCTTTACGTACAATGGGGTTCCGTGGTGAGGCGCTTGCTTCTATTGCGGCCGTTGCGCAGGTGGAGCTTAAAACCCGTCTTGAGAATGAAGAACTGGGTACAAAGCTGGTTATCGCCGGTTCTAAGGTAGAAAGTCAAGAGGCGGTTTCTTGCCCCAAAGGCAGTAACTTTTCCATTAAGAATCTGTTTTTCAATATTCCGGCACGCCGTAAATTCCTGAAAGCCAATTCTACGGAATTGAGCAATATACTCACGGAGTTTGAGCGTATTGCTCTTGTGCATCCGGATGTTGCTTTCTCCCTTTATAGCAATGACTCCGAATTGTTCAATCTTCCGGTAGCCCCGTTGCGGCAGCGTATCCTTGCTGTTTTCGGCAAGAAACTTAACCAGCAGCTATTGAGTGTGGATGTGAATACAACGATGATCAAACTTTCCGGTTATGTTGCTAAGCCGGAAACGGCGCGCAAGAAAGGGGCACATCAGTATTTCTTTGTGAATGGCCGTTATATGCGGCATCCCTATTTCCATAAGGCGGTGATGGAGGCTTATGAACAATTGATCCCGGTAGGTGAGCAGGTTTCTTATTTTCTTTATTTTGAAGTGGATCCTGCCAATATCGATGTGAATATTCATCCGACTAAAACGGAAATTAAATTTGAGAACGAGCAGGCTATCTGGCAGATTGTTTCTGCGGCTGTCAAAGAATCGTTGGGGAAATTCAATGCAGTTCCTTCCATTGATTTTGATACGGAAGACATGCCTGATATTCCGGCTTTTGAACAAAATCTTCCCCCGGCGCCACCGAGGGTACAATATAATTCGGATTTCAATCCTTTTAAAACCTCTTCCTCCGGTGGCGGAAGTATGAGCTATTCCCGTCAGAAAGTAGATTGGGAAGATCTTTATGGCGGATTGGAAAAGGTCAGCAAGATGAATCGTACGACAGTGGAAACGGAAACCGGGCCGGATGATTTCTTTCCGGTCGAAGAGGATATACAGCCGGCTGCTTCGGCTACTTTGTATGCTAATGAACCTATTGTAGAAAAAGGAAACCTCCATTTACAGTTTAAAGGGCGTTTTATTCTTACTTCCGTAAAGTCCGGGTTGATGCTGATCGATCAGCATCGTGCCCATGTGCGGGTATTGTTCGACCGGTATATGCTTCAGATTAAACAGAAACAAGGAATGTCACAAGGAGTTCTTTTTCCGGAGATATTGCAACTTCCGGCTTCTGAAGCTGCTGTGCTGCAAGGTATTATGGATGAGCTTTCGGCAGTGGGCTTTGATCTTAGCGATTTAGGAGGAGGAAGCTACGCGATCAATGGTATCCCTTCCGGCATTGAGGGGCTCGATCCGTTGGAATTGGTGCGTAATATGTTGCATACTGCCATGGAAAAGGGAAGTGATGTGAAAGAAGAAATTCAGAATATCTTAGCATTGACATTGGCCCGTGCGGCCGCTATTGTTTATGGGCAAGTACTGACAAATGAAGAAATGATAAGTCTTGTTGATAGTCTTTTTGCCTGTGCAGCTCCCAATTATACTCCGGATGGTAAGGTGGTACTCGCCACTATCAGAGAAGAAGAGATAGAGAAACTTTTTAAATAGCCATGAAATCCTCATGTAACAACTTAGCCGGTTTGAATTTTCCTCTCAAAATAATATGAGCAAAATTTAAACAGGAACTTAAACCGTATGCCAAAAGTTGAACGTAAAACTTTAGGGGTGCAGTTCAAAGTTGTTGCATGAGTGATTCTGATCTATCAGGCATTTTCCTTTAACATTGTTAATCTTCTTTTCCAAGTATTACTTTCTGCTTTGCAAAGAATTAATTTCCTAAGTGTAAGAATACGTATTCTTGTGTGCAAAGAATGCATTTTAACATGGCATTAATATTAATATCTTTTGTCGGAGAATACACATTCCTGTTTTTCTGTTTTCTTTATCTTATCTATTTGATATATATCTGTTTATATCGTCTGTAGTGTTTCCTGTAAAATTATTCTGTGCTGCCGGTCTTCTAAAGATATTTTGTCTGTACTTGTCAATTTGGCTACTATCTTGGATCATGGGCTTCACCTTCCGACTGATGGTGGTTTGCATGAGTATTTATTGAAGACGAAACATAAAAACTCATTTTTTCAAAACCTTTTAGTTCCATTGGTGTTATTTAAACAGTTCAATAGGAAAAAACAATAACCACTTTAACTATTTAGGTATATGAAAAAGATTCTAATGTTGCTGGCTTTTGCCGGCGTAGCAGCCGCATCTTCGGCTCAACAAGTTACTGTTACCGAAACAGAAGTAATAGAGGTGCAGGATAAATATCAAGTATTGACTAATCCGTTCTGGAGCAACTGGTTCTTCTCAATCGGTGGGGGTGCGCAGGTGCTTTACGGAAATGGCGATAATGCAGGAGAATTTAAAGATCGTATCAGTCCTGTCTTGAATGTCGCTGTAGGTAAATGGTTTACTCCCGGATTGGGATTGCGTTTACAGTATAGCGGTCTGCAAGCCAAAGGGTTCTCATATGACAAAACAGCTCCGTATGTAACCGGGAATGAAATGGGCGACGGATATTACAAGCAGAAATTTGACTATATGAATCTGCATGGTGATATCATGTTTAATTTGAACGCTCTTTTTGGCGGTTACAATTCGCATCGCGTTTACGAAATTATTCCTTATTTGGGAGCCGGTTTTACTCATTCTTACACCAAACCTCGCATACATGCATTTACAATGAATGCCGGTTTAATTAACCGTTTCCGTATTTCCAATGCTGTCGATATCAATCTGGAGTTGAGTGCTACCGGATTGGAAGGAAAGTTTGACGGCCAACATGGAGGCAAGCATGATTATGATGGCATTCTCGGTGCTTCTGTCGGCTTGACTTACCACTTTCCGAACCGTGGATTCCAACGTCCGTTCCCGCAGATTATCTCTGAAATGGAATTGAGAAATATGCGCGAGCAGATGAATGCAATGGCTGCTGCTAATCTTGATTTGCAGCAACAGTTACAGGAAGCAGAAAGCCAGCCCACTACTGAGGTGATTGAGCAACAGGTCGTTGTAGATGCCAACATCGCTCCCCGTACCGTATTCTTCCAGATCGGTTCTGCTGAGATTTCTCCGCGTGAGGCAATGAACCTGTCTTATCTGGCTGAACAGATGAAGAAATTCCCGGATACGAAGTATGTCGTGAACGGATATGCCGATTCTGCAACAGGTACTCCTGACTTTAACAAAGAGTTGAGTATGAAACGTGCGCAGGCAGTGGTAAATGTACTGATCAAACAGTACGGAATTGCAGCAGACCGTTTAAGTGTAGATGGCAATGGCGGTGTTGATAAATTCGGCCAGCCGATCTTGAACCGTGTCGTATTGGTGAAGTCCAACAATTAATGGGGTTCTGAAAGAACCTTACAGTAACAGAAAAAGGAGAATGTGTTCGTTTCTTGAACTCATTCTCCTTTTTTGTTTGCGTCTCCGTTTATTCTGTTTATTTCTCTGCTGCAAATTTCTTTACCTGTTCGGCTATCAGGTCTGCATCATCGAAATAGTTAATCTTCATCGCTTTGCGAACATCCGATAATGTATCGGCGGCGGCGGCTCTTGCCACATCACATCCTTGTTTCAGCATATCGTAGATGGCCGGGATGTCCTTTTCGAACTCTTTTCGCCGATTGCGGATCGGTTCCAGTGTCTCTTGCATGATGGCATTCAGGAAGCGTTTCACTTTCACATCTCCCAATCCCCCGCGCTGATAGTGCGCTTTCAGTTCGTTCAAATCCGGATAATCCGGCAGATAGCGTTCAAAGTGTTCCGGGCGGCAGAATGCATCCAGATAAGTAAACACGGTATTACCTTCGATCTTGCCCGGATCTTGTACACGCAAGTGGTCGGGATCGGTAAACATGCTCATTACTTTTTTCTGTATTTCGTCTGCTTCTTCCGAAAGATAGATGCAGTTACCTAATGATTTACTCATTTTGGCCTTGCCGTCGGTACCCGGAAGGCGAAGGCAAGCCGCATTGTCCGGCAATAAAATTTCCGGTTCTACCAGTGTGTCACCGTAAATGTGATTGAAACGGCGTACAATTTCCCGCGCCTGTTCGATCATCGGTTCCTGATCTTCGCCTACCGGAACAGTTGTTGCACGGAATGCGGTGATATCGGCGGCTTGACTGATGGGATAGGTAAAGAAACCGACCGGAATGCTTGTTTCGAAATTACGCATCTGAATTTCTGTCTTTACGGTCGGGTTGCGTTGCAAACGTGACACGGTAACCAGATCCATGAAGTAAAAACTCAGTTCACATAATTCGGGGATTTGTGATTGAATGAAAATGGTTGCTTTCGTCGGGTCGAGACCGCAGGCCAGATAATCGAGGGCTACCTCGATTACGTTTTGGCGTACCTTTTCCGGATTGTCGATATTGTCAGTCAGAGCCTGTGCATCGGCAATGAATACAAACATTTTTTCATATTGTCCGGCATTTTGCAAGTCTACTCTTCTTTTAAGAGAACCTACATAGTGGCCGATGTGGAGTCTGCCTGTCGGGCGATCCCCTGTTAATATAATCTTTCCCATTTCTTTATCATTTAATATATTAACTGCAAAGGTACGAATAAAAAACGAATGTCCGAAATGTGTATAGACCGGAAAGCGCGCTCTGATCTTATTATATTCGTGTTCTGAGCTTATTATGTTGAAGACGTCTAAGTATGATAAGCGTTTCACGGTTGTGAGACGTGCATTTCATGATTGAGAGACGATCGTTACACAATTGAGAGATGACCGTCTCATGACTGTGAGACGCTACAAAGAAAAGCGTAGCGTGCAAAGTATTCTGCGTGCTTTTGTTCTCTGCCCGCACCACATCTCTGCCGGATGGAGTTTTCAATCTTTTCTGCCCAATCATATGTTTTTACTTAAAATATTCTTTCCCGAATCTTTTGTATTTATCGAAATAAGTCGTTACTTTGCACAAATTTTAAAAATAGCAATGAGTCAGCAGGAAATCAGAAGCAAGTATCATCTCCGTTCGGATGTCTTCCATCCGGAATCTGTATACTTCTTCTCTTTTCTCCAAAAACGATATTTAGTTCTTTGGTAATGCGTTAATCCTTTCATCAGGGTAACGCATTTTTTTGTGCGGTAATTATAAGAAAACAACATAATAACAACAAGAGAAATGGAAAAGGAAATGAAAAAGGTCTTGGTTCTGGGTTCGGGAGCACTCAAAATCGGACAGGCCGGAGAGTTTGACTACTCCGGTTCGCAGGCACTGAAAGCTTTGAAAGAAGAAGGTATCAGCTCCGTATTGGTAAATCCGAATATTGCAACCATTCAGACTTCTGAAGGAATTGCTGATAAGGTGTATTTCCTTCCCGTGACTACCTACTTTGTAGAGGAGATTATAAAGAAAGAACGTCCTGATGGTATTTTGTTGGCATTTGGCGGTCAGACGGCATTGAATTGCGGTGCGGAACTTTATACGCAAGGCATCCTCGACAAGTACGGAGTAAAAGTATTGGGTACTTCCGTTGAGGCTATCATGTACACCGAAGACCGTGACCTGTTTGTGAAAAAGCTGGATGAGATCGAGATGAAAACTCCCGTCAGCCAGGCAGTGGAGAACATGGAAGACGCCATTGCTGCTGCACGTCGTATCGGTTATCCGGTGATGGTGCGCTCGGCCTATGCTTTAGGAGGTTTGGGAAGCGGTATTTGTGCCAATGAAGAAGAATTCCTGAAACTGGCCGAAAGCTCGTTCGCTTTTTCTAAGCAAATTCTGGTTGAAGAGTCTTTGAAAGGCTGGAAAGAGATTGAGTTCGAGGTGATCCGCGATGCAAATGACCACTGTTTTACTGTGGCGAGTATGGAGAATTTCGACCCGTTGGGTATTCATACAGGCGAATCGATCGTAGTAGCTCCTACTTGTTCGTTGGATGCCGAAGAGCTGAAAATGCTGCAGGAACTTTCTACGAAATGTATCCGTCACCTCGGTATTGTAGGTGAATGTAACATTCAATATGCGTTTAATTCCGTGACGGATGATTATCGCGTAATCGAAGTAAATGCCCGTCTGAGCCGTTCTTCGGCTTTGGCTTCCAAGGCTACCGGATATCCGTTGGCGTTTGTTGCCGCTAAGGTGGCTTTAGGATATACACTCGACCAGATCGGTGAGATGGGTACTCCGAACTCTGCTTATGTAGCGCCACAACTCGATTATTATATCTGTAAGATACCCCGTTGGGACCTTACCAAGTTTGCAGGTGTATCCCGCGAAATCGGTTCGAGCATGAAGTCCGTAGGCGAAATCATGTCTATCGGGCGTTCTTTTGAAGAGATTATTCAAAAAGGTCTCCGTATGATCGGTCAGGGAATGCATGGATTTGTGGGGAATGATGATGTTACTTTTGACGATCTTGACAAAGAACTGGCCAACCCGACCGATTTGCGTGTATTTGCCATCGCGCAGGCTTTGGAAGAAGGATATACGATCGACCGCATCTATGAACTGACAAAGATCGATCCGTGGTTCCTCGGCAAACTGAAGAATATTGTTGATTATAAGGCGAAACTTTCTACTTATGATAAGGTAGAGGATATCCCGGCAGACGTGATGCGTGAAGCGAAGATACTCGGTTTCTCTGACTTCCAGATTGCGCGTTTCGTGCTGAATCCTACCGGCAATATGGAAAAAGAAAACCTGATGGTTCGTGCACACCGTAAAGCGTTGGGTATTCTTCCCGCTGTAAAGCGTATCAACACGGTTGCTTCCGAACATCCGGAGCTGACTAACTATCTTTACATGACTTATGCCGTAGAGGGATATGACGTTAACTATTATAAGAATGAAAAATCGGTAGTTGTTCTCGGCTCGGGTGCATACCGTATCGGTAGCTCGGTAGAGTTTGACTGGTGTTCGGTTAATGCTGTACAGACTGCCCGTAAGTTAGGATATAAGTCTATCATGATCAACTACAACCCCGAAACGGTATCTACCGACTATGATATGTGCGACCGCCTGTACTTCGATGAGCTTTCTTTCGAACGCGTGCTCGATGTAATCGATCTGGAACAACCGCGCGGTGTGATTGTTTCCGTTGGCGGACAGATTCCTAACAACTTAGCAATGAAGCTTTATCGTCAGTCAGTGCCTGTTTTAGGTACTTCTCCGATCTCTATCGACCGGGCCGAAAACCGTAACAAGTTCTCTGCAATGCTCGATCAGTTGGGTATCGACCAGCCGGCATGGATGGAGCTTACCAGTCTGGAAGAAGTAAAAGGTTTCGTCGGTAAGGTGGGTTATCCTGTCTTGGTTCGTCCCTCTTACGTGCTTTCCGGTGCAGCGATGAACGTTTGTTATGATGATGAAGAATTGGAAAACTTCCTGAAAATGGCTGCCGAAGTATCCAAAGAGTATCCGGTGGTTGTTTCTCAGTTCCTTGAAAATACGAAAGAGATAGAATTTGATGCGGTTGCCCAGAATGGTGAAGTGGTAGAATATGCTATTTCCGAGCATGTGGAATTTGCCGGCGTTCATTCCGGTGACGCTACACTGGTATTCCCGGCACAGAAGATTTATTTTGCAACGGCCCGTCGCATCAAAAAGATCAGCCGTCAGATTGCGAAAGAACTTAATATTTCCGGTCCGTTCAATATCCAGTTCCTGGCTCGCAACAACGAGGTGAAGGTAATCGAATGTAACTTGCGTGCTTCGCGTAGTTTTCCGTTTGTTTCTAAAGTACTGAAACGTAATTTCATTGAAACAGCTACCCGTATTATGTTGGATGCTCCTTATAGTCGTCCGGATAAGTCGGCTTTCGATATCGACTGGATCGGTGTGAAAGCTTCTCAGTTCTCATTCTCGCGTTTGCACAAGGCAGACCCGGTTTTGGGCGTGGATATGTCTTCTACCGGTGAGGTAGGTTGTATCGGTGATGACTTTTCGGAAGCATTGATGAGCGCTATGATCGCTACCGGTTTCAAGATACCTTCCAAAGATAAAGGAGTGATGTTCTCATCCGGTGCTATGAAGTCGAAAGTAGATTTGCTGGATGCAAGCCGTGCTTTGTTTGCACAAGGGTATAAGATTTATGCTACTGCCGGTACTGCTGCGTTCCTTAATGCACACGGGGTAGATACGACTCCGGTATATTGGCCGGATGAAAAGCCGGGAGCAGAAAACAACGTGATGAAGATGATTGCCGATCATAAGTTCGATCTGATTGTGAACATACCTAAGAATCATACTAAGCGTGAGCTGACGAACGGTTATCGCATCCGTCGCGGAGCCATCGATCATAATATTCCTTTGATTACCAATGCCCGTCTGGCAGGTGCGTTCATCGAAGCGTTCTGTGAGTTGAAACTGGAAGATATCCAGATCAAGAGTTGGCAGGAGTATAAATAAGGTGGATTATAACCAATAAAACCGGGCGATAAAGCTGTACATAGCATGCTTTATCGCCCTTTTTTATTTCTCAATTTTCTTCACTCACAGTTTGAGGTGCTTCTCCTTCCCTATGTGAAGAGGAACATTGTGGAGAACACGCTTTCTTAAAATCTTTTTTTTGTCGTTCCCTGTACTGCCGTGGCGGCATGCTATGTTTTTGCGAGAATATCTTGTAGAAAGTTCCCCGGTTCATAAATCCTGATTTGTCCATGATCTCCTCGACAGTCAAGTTGGTAGAAAGTAATAACTGTTCAGCTATTGCCAGCCGGTATTCTTTGATGATATCAGCAGGAGTTTGCTCTGTTATTTCTTTGAGCTTCCGGTAGAAATGGCGTGTGCTGTACCCTAAAGAACTACTCAGCAGCTCTACAGACAATTCCGGGTTAGTAATATTCTGATCGATAATTTTCATCATCTTCTCGAAGAATACCTTATCTTCTTTATGCAGGAACTGTCCGTCGTCTAATTTGAATGTGCAGAATACAGAGTTGTAATATTCTTTTAAATCTTTTTCCCGTTGGATAAGGCGTTCTGCAAGTTTTATCAGATAATCGGTATTGAATGGTTTGGTGACGTATGCTTCAGCGCCGGAATCAATCCCTTTCATCTGGTCATCAATGCTGTTGAGGGCGGATAAGAGGATCAAGGGCGTATGGGTGAGTAGCTTATCCGATTTTATTTGTTTGGCAAAAGATATTCCATCCGTACCCGGCATCATAATATCCGAAATGATTAAATCGACTGGTCTCAGCTTTAATTGTTCCATTGCTTTTTCTGTATCGTTAAAAGAGAACACGTTGTATTTGTTCGCAAAAATGTCACTTACGAACCATAACATAGAAGGATCGTCGTCAATGACGATGATGGTTTGCCGGGAAGTGTCGTACGCCGGTGTCGGACTTTCTAATTCCATCGTTTCGTTGCCTTCTTGTATCACTGTTTCCATTTCCATTGACATAGGCCGTTCTGTATCGGTGGCTGTTATGGAGAGGGCGGGCAGGATTACTTCAAAAGTCGTAAGCTGATTAGGGGTGCTTGTTACCCGGATTTGTCCGTTCAGCAGAGTTACCATGCTATGGCAGATAGCCAGTCCCAGGCCATTGCGTGGCGATATTCCGTTTTTATTCTGTATCTCAAAATTGTCCAGTATCTTATAACGGTCGAATATTTTTGTAAGATTTTCCTTTTCAATCCCTTTGCCCGTATTTGATATGCGGATATGCAATTGCTCGTTCTCTACGTACTGTTCTATGCTAATCATACCGTTCTCCGGCGTGTATTTAAAAGCATTGGACAGTAAATTGTTGATAATCTTGCTGAAGCAATCGGCATCCGAGTTCCAGTAGACCTCTTTTTCTATTTTTAGCTGATAGTTTATTTTCCTGCTTTCGGCTAATTCATTAAAAGAATCGGCCGTGTTTTGGGTTTGTGCGGAGACGGGCAGCTTTTGGATTTCAAGGGTTTTGTTGCCGGTCTCCAGTCGTCGGAACTCGATGAGCTCCAGAATCAGGGCATTCAGTTTTTGGGCATTTTGTTGAATGATAGAGGCATATTTACGGATATAATTGTCGGTGGAAGGATATGTGAGTATTCTTTGGCAAGGTCCGTAAATCAATGTGAGTGGCGTACAAAATTCGTGAGTCACGTTGGTGAAAAAACGAAGTTTGGATTCATATAGTTCGTTCCGTTGCCGGCGATTTATTCTCTCTATCATCGCGTCTCTTTTTCGGCGATACCGCTTTATGGACAAGTGTATACACCATGCAATAAATCCTATAAAGAGTATGGAGTAGCACCAATAGGCCAAAGAGGTCATGTACCAGGGCGGGGTAATGCGGATCGTTAAAGGTTGCGGGGCACTTTCTTTACCTGTTATGTTGCTCCGGTACTTCACCCACAGGGTATATTGTCCCGGTGCAAGATTAGAAAACATGGTCGTTGTGGATGTTCCGTTCTCTATCCAATTGTCACTTAATCCTTCGATTGTATAGTAATAGGTATAGTTGCTTCCGTTCAGATAGTCGATGACAATAAAAGACAGTCCGAAGAAATTCTGACTGTGATCCAGTTCCAAAACTTTGTGCTTCTGTTTGTCTTCGTGCAGAAACTCATTGATATTATACTCTTTGCCGAAGATGAATAGACGGTTGAATTGCAGAGCGGGCATATATTCTGTCTCTTTGAAATCGTTTTCATGGATACTTATAAATCCGTTGGTACCGCCAAAGAAAAGAGTACCGCTACGTTCATCCTTAAAATAGGCTCCGTCACTGAATTCCGTTACTCTCAAATCGTTTTGCTGGTGATAGGCTTGTATCGTATTCATCCGGGTATTAAATCTTACCAACCCTTGATTGGTACTGAGCCATAGATATTGTTGTCTGTCTTCAAGGATACCGTGAATCGTATTGTTGGGAAAGCCGTCCGTTTCATTATATATATGGTAATTACCGTCATACATTCGTGTCAATCCGAAGCTGGTTCCGAACCAGTAACCGGTTTCATTCTTGAGAATGGCAAATATGTCGTTTACAGTCTGGCTCTTGACTGCTTCATTAAACAGATAAGGTTTCATCCGTCCGGTTTCCGTATTTATCCGATAGGCTCCGTATCCCCGGTTTCCAAACCATAGAATAGAATCGTTTTCCTGGAAAGAAATGAAAAAGTAATTAGATGCACGTTTTCCCCCATCCAATACGGTTCTTTCTGCATCTTTTATTGTAGGTATACCCGATGATGTATTTAGTGAGACTTTTACGATACCTTCTCCAACAGTAGAAATCCAGAGGGTACTGTCATTTTGTTCGCAGATGGAATGGACATATTTTACCGCTTTCCCACCGGCGGTAACAGGAAATTGTTTTAGTTTTCTTTCTTGATAGGAATAATAATTAATGCCGCTTTCAGTCCCGATCCAAAGCCTTTTCCAACGGCTGGGTGTAAAGCAGTAGACGGAGTTGTCGGTCAATGCACTGTTGTTTGTGAGCAATCTCTCGGTAGCCGTTGGCTTTCCCTTTTCCGGAGTATATTTAAGCATTCGAAGGATACCGTTTCCTTTCGTTCCTATCCATAATGTTTGTTCGTTATCCAGAAAGAGTGCGCGTACCGGGTTGTTTATCTGGTAAGCGGGAGTATTTAGCAAGGTGTTTTGGATAGAGAATGCATCTGTGAAATACATATACACTCCTTGACCGTCTGTCCCTACCCAGATGATATCTTGAAATTTATCCTTTACCAAGCAAAATATACCACACGCGATATCGGTAGATTGTGTGATATATTTTATTTTCTGGTCGGGTTGGTATTTCAATCGGATAAGACCACTACTCTTAAAACCAATGTAGTAGTCGTTTTGCTTTTTGATGACCGATGAAATTTCACCTCGTTTTTGTATTTCTGTTTCGACGTCCGTTATGTAATATTTCTTTTTGCTATTCAGATCGTATTCATAGAAAGCATGCGAACTGTCAATGAAATAAAGCAGATTGCTTTCGAATGATACTCCTATTAATTTTTCCGGATGCTGGAAATAATCTTTGATAGAAAGTGTGACGTTTTCACCCTCTTTTTTCAACTGATAACTTTTATTATTGCCGTCTGAAGTAAATATCCAAAGAACATCCGATTCGTCCACAACTATCTGCAAAATATTATCGAAAATAAATTTCTCCGTATCTAATCGATGAAATTGTTTATCGCCTTGGCGGAAACAGTAGATATATCCGTCATCTTTCATGAGATAGATGTCATTATCCCGGCTTTTTGCCATTTTATTGGTATCTTTAAACTCTGTGAAACTTTGGACGGTTTGTTGACGGATGTCGAAACGGTCGAGACCGTAGTTGGTCTGTATCCATAGTACATTTTCTTCTGCCTCTATAATATTACCTATGATATTTCCGGAGAAGTTGACCCGGGTGTCGGTTGGTTTATACAAACGGGGAGTGGTTCCGTCGAATATATTAAGACCGTCACAAGAACCTAACCATAAAAGTCCGTTGTTATCTTGGCAAATAGAAAGAATGGCACTGTTGGATAAACCGTTCTGACTGGAAAACTGTCTCACGTTGTATGAGTCTGCTTTTCCGATACTACAACAGAGAAGGAAAAGGATGGATAAAAGAAGATAGTATAGACCGGGAACTCTCATAATAGAAGCTGTGAATTTCAATAAATAAAAGGGGTGTGATTGTTGAGTACAAAGTTAGATAAAAAAGAAAACCGTTCCAAAAAGAGAACTTTAAAAGTATACGATTTCATGACATATATGTTTATAATATTGCCTTTAGGCTTTAAATATACACTAATGTCATAAAATCATATATTAATTGTCGGGTCGGGCACGTAACTTTGGAACATCTAAACAAAAGGAGGATATAGGGTATTATCTACTTGTTTTTTTAAGGTAAAGATTGTACAGGATGACTTTTAATGGGATTTTTTATGGCAATGTATAGTTGATGGTACATTGTAAAATTGTTAACTTGAATAATAGTCATGATATGAAGAATATTGTTTTTTTTAGTTTTCTCGTGTTGGTTGCTTTCCAACAACTTTTCGCATATAATTTAAAATCTCCCAACGGTAATCTGATTTTGAAATTTACTCTTGCCGGCAATGGAATTCCTACATATGCTCTATCGTTGGGCGACAAGCAAGTAATAGAAAACAGCAGACTTGGTTTTGAATTAGTTAATGATGATAAGTCGTTTTTGGATGATTTTGAGGTGGGTGATATTCAGACTTCTTCTTTTGACGTAACTTGGCAGCCTGTATGGGGTGAAGAGAAAGATATCCGTAATCAGTATAATGAAATGGCGGTAACATTAGTACAGAAAGAAAAGAACCGCAGAATGCTAATCCGTTTTCGTCTTTTTAATGATGGTTTGGGATTTCGTTATGAATTTCCGATGCAGAAAGACTTGAGGCATTTTATAGTGAAGGAAGAATGCACTCAGTTTGCGATGACTGGTGATCATACAGCTTATTGGATTCCGGGAGATTATTGTACGCAGGAGTATGGATATACAAAATCTAAGATGTCTGAGATCCGGGGGCTGATGAATAAGGCTGTCGATCACCAGAATATAGCTTCGAAGGTAATCGGAGAAGCTGCCGTACAAACAGCTTTGATGCTGAAAACAGATGACGGATTGTATATAAATTTACATGAAGCCGCTTTACTCGACTATCCGTGTATGCATCTTGAACTGGATAGTGAAAATAGAACGTTCCAGTCACATCTTACTCCTGATGCAGTTGGTTTTAAAGGGACATTGCAGGCACCGGGAGTCTCTCCTTGGCGTACTATTATCGTAGGTACTGAAGCAAAAGATATTTTAGCTTCTCGTATCACATTAAATTTGAATGAACCATGTAAAATTCAAGATACTTCATGGATCAGACCTACCAAATTTGTCGGAGTATGGTGGGAAATGATAGCCGGTGGGGGTTCATGGGATTACACATCGGACTATCCTACTATAAAAATAGGCGAAACTGATTATACGAAAGCAAAACCTCACGGCAATCATAGGGCGAATAGTCAGAATGTGAAAAGATATATCGACTTTGCCGCAAAAAATGGTTTTGATGCAGTTTTGGTAGAAGGGTGGAATATCGGATGGGAAGATTGGGTGAGTAATCGGAAAGAATTTAATTTTGACTATGTGACTCCTTATCCTGACTTTGACGTGAAAGAACTGAATGAATATGCACATAGCAAGAATGTGAAACTGATTATGCATCATGAAACTGGTTCGGCATACAGAAATTATGAGCGTCATATGGATGAAGCTTTTCAATTTATGAAACAGTATGGGTATGATGCGGTGAAAACAGGCTATGTGGGGCCGATAGTACCACTCGGCGAATATCATTATAGTCAACCGATGGTTAATCATTTTCAATATGTGGTGGAAAAAGCGGCTAAGTATCGGATTATGGTCGATGGACACGAGGCAGTTCGTCCGACAGGAATCTGCCGGACATATCCGAATTTAATAGGAAATGAATCGGCAAGAGGAAATGAATTCATGTCTCGTGTTCCATTGGGGCATACGACTATTCTTCCGTTTACACGGCTTATTGGCGGTCCGATGGATTTCACTCCCGGAATTTTTGAGTTGGATTTATCTAAAATTAATCCAAATCGTCATGAGAAGATGAAAGCCACGATAACCAATCAATTGGCGCTATATGTTACGATGTATAGTCCGTTACAGATGGTGGCCGATTATCCGGAGAATTATGAACGTTTCCCAGATGCATTTCAATTTATAAAAGACGTAGCTGTAGATTGGGATAAATCAGTTTACTTGGAGGCGGAACCTTATGAATATCTGACGATTGCCCGTAAGGAAAAAGGCTCGGGTAATTGGTTTGTGGGAGGAACGACCGGTGCACAACCGCATATAGCTGCTTTTCAGTTTGATTTTTTGGATCCCGGTAAGAAATACATGGCTACCGTCTATGCAGATGCTGCAGATACTGATTATGAGAACAATCAGCAGGCATACACTATTCGCAAAATGGTGGTAACTAATAAGTCGAAGTTTAAACAATCAGTATCCATCGGCAGTGGTTTTGCTATCAGTTTGTTTGAAATAACAGATAATAAAAAGAAATAGGAATTATAACTCTCCACGAAAGAACTGATAATATATAATTTAGTAGAGATATGAATTTAGAACGTTTTTTATTGCACTCGTTATGTGCGCTTGCTTTGGTCGGTTGTGCTCAGAAGGAACAGTCGAATACGAATCCTAACTTGTTGAGAGCTCAGGAAACATTGGATTCTCTTTATCAGAATTACTCTCAACCGGATGGAAATTTATTACGGGAGAATTATCCTTTCGATCAACAGAATACTGTTACTTATCTTGCTTCTGAAGAGCAGGCAAATATGCCGAATCAATATTCGTACCTTTGGCCGTATTCGGGAACGTTTTCAGCTGTGAATGCTTTGTTGGAGGCTACCGGCCAATCAAAGTATAAAGAGTTGCTGGATAAAAAAGTATTGCCGGGGCTGGAAGAGTACTTTGATACCCGTAGGGAACCTCAGGCTTATTCATCATATATCCGGACGGCGCCGTTGTCTGATCGTTTTTATGACGATAATGTGTGGCTTGGCATTGACTTTACCGATCTTTATCAGATGACTAAAGGAGCCGGATATCTTGAGAAAGCCCGATTGATATGGAATTTTATTGAAAGCGGGACGGATGATCAACTCGGTGGTGGTATTTATTGGTGTGAGCAGAAGAAAGAGAGTAAGAATACTTGTTCTAATGCACCCGGAGCTGTTTTGGCGCTAAAATTATTCAAAGCGACTGGAGACACTCTTTTCTTGTCTCGTGGCAGAGTGCTGTATGAATGGACAAAGACACATTTGCAGGATTCTACAGACTATCTTTATTTTGATAACATCCGATTGGATGGTAAAATAGGGAGAGCTAAGTTTGCTTATAATAGCGGACAGATGATGCAGGCCGCAGCATTACTTTACCAATTGACCGGTATTCCGGCTTATCTGACAGATGCACAAAATATAGCGAAGGAATGTTATAATTATTTCTTTGTTGATTTTACTCCGGCGGATGGTAATACTTTTAAATTGATTAAGAGAGGAGATATCTGGTTTACGGCCGTTATGCTCCGTGGATTTATCGAACTTTACAAGCAGGATAATAATAAGAAGTATCTGGATGCTTTCAACCGGAGTTTGACGTATGCCTGGGATAATGCTCGTGATGATAATGGACTGTTCAATGTTGATTTAAGCGGAGTAGATAAAGACGGAAAGAAGTGGCTGTTGACACAGGCTGCTATAGTGGAAATGTATGCACGTCTGGCTCAAATAAAAGATTTGTAAACAATTAAAGATAAGAAAATATGAAAAACAAAAACATTAGTTTGTGTGTAATTGCAACCGCATTGTTGATGGGGAAGTCTGTGAAAGCAACCGATTTTGTCATTGTAAAAGATAATACGGTCATTGTAAATCAGGCGTGTCTGGCAGCAGCATATAAAACGAACCGTCCGCCTGTAAAGAAGAGATTATTTACTTCTAAGGCTGTTGAAACAGAGATTTTGCGTGTAAAGAAACTGTTGACTAACCAGAAACTGGCTTGGATGTTTGAAAATTGTTTTCCGAACACACTTGAAACAACTGTACATTATCGGACAACTGACGGTAAACCGGATACCTTTGTATATACAGGAGATATTCACGCAATGTGGTTACGTGATTCCGGTGCGCAGGTATGGCCTTATATACAGCTGGCTCATAAAGACCCTGAATTGAAGAAAATGCTCGAAGGTGTAATCCGGCGTCAGTTTAAGTGTATTAATATAGATCCGTATGCCAATGCTTTCAATGATGGTGCAAAAGGAGGGGATTGGATGTCCGATCTGACAGACATGAAACCGGAACTTCATGAGCGTAAATGGGAAATAGATTCTCTTTGTTATCCTCTCCGTTTAGCATATCAATATTGGAAAGAAACCGGTGATGCCAGTGTATTCGATAGCGAATGGATACAAGCTATCACCAATATATTGAAAACATTCAAGGAACAACAGCGTAAGGGAAGAGTGGACTATTATAAATTTCAACGTAAAACGGAACGTGCTCTTGATACACTGAATAACAATGGCTTGGGCGCTCCTGTTAATCCGGTGGGATTAATTGTATCCTGTTTCCGGCCTTCGGACGATGCAACTACTTTGCAATTTCTGGTTCCTTCTAATTTTTTTGCTGTGTCTTCATTGCGGAAAGCAGCTGAGATACTAACGACTGTGAATCAAAATACAAAGCTTGCACAGCAATGTACCGATCTTGCAGAGGAAGTCGAAACGGCATTGCAGAAGTATGCAACTTACAACCACCCTAAATACGGCACCATTTATGCTTTTGAAGTAGACGGTTTCGGTAATCATTTATTGATGGATGACGCGAATGTACCCAGTTTGTTAGCAATGGCTTATTTGGGAGATGTAGATATAAACGATCCGATTTATCAGAATACACGTCGTTTTGTATGGAGTAAGGATAATCCTTATTTTTTTAAAGGTAAAGCTGGTGAGGGAATTGGTGGTCCACACATCGGTTATGATATGATATGGCCGATGAGTATCATGATGAAGGCATTTACCAGTCAAGATGATGAGGAAATAAAAGATTGTGTCAAAATGCTGATAGATACAGATGCCGGTACCGGATTCATACACGAATCTTTCCATAAGGATGATCCTGCTAATTTTACCCGTGCATGGTTTGCTTGGCAGAACACTTTGTTCGGTGAATTGATTCTGAAACTGGTGAATGAAGGGAAAACTGATTTGCTGAACAGCATACAATAAGCAGTTTGTGATAGTATACAACTGGGAGTCTAACCTTCCGGTTGTGTGCTGTTTTTTATGAAAACATAAATAGGTCTTAAGCAAAATAACACGAATAACATGAAATTTCAAAGAATCACTATTACATTTTTACTAATCTTGGCACCTTTTTGTGTAATGGCACAGAAGTGGTATACTTCTGATGTAGATGAGAAGGTAGATAATATTTTGAGAAAGATGACTGTAAAAGAAAAGTTATCTTATATCGGTGGAATTGATTGGATGTATACGAGAAACATTGATCGTTTAGGAATACCCCGTATGAAAATGTCTGATGGACCGCAGGGGCTCGGTACTCATGGACAGTCTACTGCTTATCCGGCTACGGTATTGTTGGCTGCTACTTGGAATGAAGATCTTGCCTATGAATATGGTAAGTCCTTAGGACGTGATTGTAGAGCCAGAGGGATTAATGTATTATTGGGACCTGCAGTGAACATATATCGCGCTCCTATGTGTGGCCGTAATTTCGAATATATGGGAGAAGACCCTTATTTGGCGGCACGTATCTCTACGGGATATATAAAAGGGGTACAAGACCAGGGAATTATGGCTGTCATCAAACACTTTTCTGCTAATAATTCCGACTATGACAGGCATGAAATAAGCAATGATATTGATGAAAGAACGTTGCATGAAATTTATTTTCCGGCATTCAAGGCAGCTGTTCAAGAGGCTGGAGTAGCTGCTGTCATGACTAGTTATAACTTACTCTATGGTGTTTATACGACAGAGTCTCCTTGGTTGTTGAAAGGTGTTTTGAGAGATGAATGGGGGTTCAATGGGGTACTTATGTCTGATTGGGGGTCTACCCATCATTGCATTCCGGCTGTAAAGGCTGGGCTTGATCTTGAGATGCCAGGAGGGACGAGAAAACCGGAAGAACTTGCTTATTACCTCAAGACAGGTGATATAACTATAGAAATGATCGATGAGATGGTGCGTCATATTCTACGCACAATGGTTGCGTTTGATTTTCAGAATGGGATGAAAGCAGATAAAAATATTCCATTAGATGATCCGAAAGCAGCTGAAGTGGCATTAGATGTGGCAAGAGAGGGTATTGTTTTATTGAAAAACACACAGAATACCCTACCTATTAACACGAAAAAAGTGAGAGACATTGTGGTGGTTGGTAAAAACGCGCATGGGTATGTACATGGTGGTGGTAGTGGTTCTGTAAATCCTTTCCATTATGTAAGTATGTACGAAGGCATTCAAAAAGAAGCTGCAAAACATCATGTAAATGTGACTTATGTAGATGAACTTGATTTCTTACCCGAGATTTTATATACAAAAAGTATGGGTGAGAGAGGTTTACATGCTGCTTATTTTAATAATAAAAATCTATCTGGAAAACCGGTTTTTGAACGTACGGAGAATAAGATCAACTATTCTTGGACGAAAGGCACAGGGATAAAAGGACTTGGTAAAGAAAACTATTCGGTGCGATGGACAGGTGTGATACGCCCTGATATCACGGGAGAATATGAATTTTCTGTAGGTGGTGACGATGGTTATCGTCTGTTTATTGACAATGAACTGGTAGCCGATCAGTGGGAAATAGGTAGCTTTCGTAATTCTTCTGTGAAAAAGAGATTGGAAGCAGGTAAGGAGTATGATATACGTTTCGAATATTTTCAGGAAGGCGGTGGGGCAGCTGTTGCTTTGATTTGGGAGTATAAAGGTGAAAAGCGAGATCCTTTTGTAGAACGGTTAGATCGTGCGGATATGGTAATAGCTTGTTTTGGGCATAGTTCGGATACGGAAGGAGAAGGCGCTGACCGTACTTTTGCATTACCTGATGCTGATGCAAAGATGATTACACGAGCATTAAAATGTAAAAGGCCGGTAGTCGGTGTTGTTAATGCGGGAGGGAATGTAGAGATGCAAGCATGGGAACCCGGATTAAAAGGTTTGTTGTGGGGATGGTATGCGGGACAGGAAAGTGGTACGGCTGTTGCTGATATACTTTTTGGTAATGTGAATCCCTCAGGTAAATTACCGATGACTTTTGAAAAGCGATGGGAGGATAATCCTGCTTATGATAGTTATTATGATCCGGATGGTGATAAACATGTTGCTTATACAGAAGGAATATTTATTGGTTATCGTGGTTATGATAAATTGCAACGCGAGGTACAATATCCTTTTGGTTATGGTTTGTCTTATACGGATTTTCGCCTTTCCGATCTGTCTGTTTCCAATCCGATGGTCGATGGTTCTGTAGAAGTGACGTGCAAACTCACCAATACAGGAAAACGTGATGGTGCACAGGTTGTGCAGTTATATGTTGGGAAAACGGGGGGAATCGTAGAGCGTCCCGAAAAAGAATTAAAGCAATTCAAAAAGGTCTTCTTGAAAGCGGGAGAATCGATAACGATAAAAATGTTGTTGTCTAAGGATGCGTTTACTTATTATAATATAGCTGCAAAGAGCTTTTTGAAAGATAAAGGTGATTATCATATAATGTTGGGATTTTCTTCCCACGATATATGTGTACAGAAAAATGTTCGTATTCTTTGATAATAGTTTGAATAATGAATTTTAATATGTGGCTGGTTCTGTCGTAACTGGAAGTTATTAGGATCGCCACATGCTATTTTGTATCTTTTTCGATCGAAGACGTACTTTCTGCTCTGTGAAGATAGTGGTATGAGAGTTGATAAGAAGTTAATAAAAGAACTACGGCCCGAATTCAAAGAATTCGGGCCGTAGTTCTTTTATGTGTATTCAATAAATCTTTTGATTTTATTGATTAGAGGAAGATTGGGTTATTCCTGGCCAGTCGTCTGTGCGGAAAGGAGAGGCGGGAAGTCCCGCTTTATTGTATAAAGTACATTCCGGATTATTGGCCCAACCATAGCGTACAGCTATTGGGAAAGTGATTTTTGGGGAAGAGACAATGACCTTATCACCGATTATTTTTGCTTCGGCCGGGTAGAATATATGGTCTGCTCCGGCGATCGTAAATCCTTTTAATTCGCCTCCTTGAGCAATCAATGAACCGTTAGTGTGTTTGAAAAATATTTCTATTTCGTTGTTTCTTAACTGCATGTGACTATAAATAGGTCCGGAATAGTTAATATTTTTTCCATAGGTTTGGTTAAGGGCTATTAATGAAAGCCGACGTCCTACTTCCTGTTTGTTTTTGGGGTGAATGTCATTGGCATCACCTATGTCGATTGTAACAGCCATGCCTGTGTTTTCCAGGCTTAAAGTTCTGGTTTGAGCTTCACGTAATTCGGCCCAAGCCGATTCTTCCGGCTTTTCTGAACGTTGCATGAAGTTAGCCAATTGTACGAAATAGAAAGGAAAGTCTTTGTTCCATTTAGTACGCCAGTCACGAATCATTAAAGGAAACAAGTCGCGGTATTGGTAGGCACGGTCTGCATTGGCTTCTCCTTGATACCAAATAACGCCTTTCATTCCGAATGGGATAAGCGGATGTAACATTCCGTTGTATAGTACTGTCGGGTAGAACTGGCATGTCTGGAATGACAGAGGTTGTTGTGGTACTTCGTTTTTATTGAAAATACTGATTTGCTGTTGCCATTCTCCTGCCAAAGATATTCTTCCTTTACCGTTTGTGACATAAAGCATGGAGGGATCTCCCGGAATTCCACTGTTTCCTCCGGTATCTCCTAAGCGAATGGTTAATATGTTTTTTCCCTTTTTCAATAGATTACGTGGAATTGCATAGTGACGTGCAGTACCTATGCCATACGTACGACCTATTTCATGGCCATTGAAAAAGGTTATGTCATCGTCATCAATTTGGTTCAGTTCTACTTTCAAATCTTGCTTTAACCATTCATCCGGTAGGTCTATTTCGCGACGTAACCAGATGAATCCTTCAAAACCGGGATTGATTTGTTCTTCTATATATCCTGGAATTTGTATGGTCCCCCAGGAAGAAGTGTCGTAATCAACTTCCGCCCATAAGGGGTGTTCATTGTTGTATCCCGGGTCTTTTTGTCTGACTTGTGCTTCCCATTCGTTCATCATCCGATTGTATATGGCTATGGCTTCCGGCATATTGTCTTCTGCTTTTCGGGTAAGCGCTATTTGTTCGTGAAATTCCCACATGGTATCCAGTGTTTTACCGCTCGTCCAACTTTCGGCTGGAGTTCCTCCCCAGGTCACATCAATAACTCCTATTGGTACGTTTAATTTTTGATTTAATTCACGGGCAAAGAAATAGGCTACTGCCGAGAAATTTTCTACGGTTTTTGATGAACAGTTTTGCCATCCTCCCATTGTGCTTTCTCCTTTTGTAAGAGGGATAGGACTAATGGTCTTTTTCACTTGGTATAAACGGATATCAGGATGATTGGCCTGATTGATTTCTTGTTGGAAATTCATTACTTTTCCCCATCCTTTAATAGGCATTTCCATATTGGATTGCCCGGAGCATATCCATACTTCTCCAATCATAACATTGGATAGCTTGATCTCTTTACCATCTGAAATGCTGATATCATAGGGACCTCCTGCATTTGGTGTTTGAATTTCGATTTTCCAATTTCCTTCGGAGTCGGTAGGGGCGATATAGGTTTTTCCATCCCATGAAGCGGTGAGCTTTACCTCTTTTCTTTTGCCTGCCTGCCCCCATATCGGGATCTGAGTTTGTTGCTGTAAGACCATGTTATCGGAAAATATTGCCGGTAATACGGGTTTTGCATTCATACTCCAACAAAAAGATGCCGCCAGAATGGCGAATACTGCTATTTTTTTTGTTATTTTCATGTCCTTATATAGAGATGTGGGTATTATTCTTTAATTAGTTTTAATGAATACGATTGTCCGGCTTTTGTATAGGCTTGTATCAGGTAAATGCCTTTATCCATGTCGTCTATGTTAAATACCTTGTTGGAGAATGTTTTTTCTGGTTTTCCGGATAGACTGAAGATTCTTACTTCATTTATCAGTTCCGAATTGGTACCCTCTATTGAACAATAACCTTTAGTTGGGTTTGGAGACAGATAAAGGTCGTTTACGGAGGCAGAGGGTGCAAGAAGCCCGGTGCCGCCATCGTCTTCATTTACGGGATACTCCAGGATCAATCCTGCATCGATGTATTGGCCACCCGAGAATTGAGTGCATTTTACAGCAATTAAATTTTCTCCGGCTTTTAAAGTTGCTTTGGCTTCCTTACTGACATCTACTGTTGTGTAATTACTGGTGTATCCGGTTGTACTGAAAGCCAATACTCCGTTGATATAAACTTCACAGTCGTCATCGTGATAAAGCGTCAGGCGTAGATTGTTACGGAGTTTCTCGTCTTTTTCTGCTACGTTGAATTTCTTTCTTAAATAGATATGGTTGCTTTTCCATTCTGTATTTACTGTGGATTTATTGTCATAAGTGGTGTTAGGTGCGCCTCCATCACCGAAACCACTAACTCCGGTATTCCACGAAGTATCATTGAAAGTTATAGTATTCCAATCCTCGGCTGGTGTGTTGTTAGTGTATTTCCATTGAACTTTTTTAGCTCTTAATGCTGTAGGGACCAGCTCGATGGCAGAAGACTTGATTGTGTGTGAAATCACTTTTTTGATTTCTTCTTTCTGTTGTTCATTTACTTTTACGACTTTCCGGTCATAGGTTATCAGGCCATTGACTTCTCCTTCCAAATCGGTGAGCTGTGTGTATACGGCACCTCCCAATCCATCGGCTTGCAAAGGCTTCAGCAAATCTGTATAGCTATTGAACAGATCTTTCAATTCTTCACCGCTATTTACCGATACATATACCATATCACTGTTTTTCCAGACATGGTCTTTTATAACATAAGTGATTCCACCATATTCTCCACATACAGATATCCGGTTGGAAGTAGGATTGGGAAGCATACCGGGGCGGGGATAACTGTGCATATCGGCTACTTGTCCTACGTTATCAAAAATCACCCAACCACTGGCAGAACTGACGATACGGGTATCATCTAAAGCTTTGATCCGGTTATAGGCATTGCGGGTATGGTTACTATTATCCGCATACTGTCCGAATCCTTCATTAAAGGCAATCCAGGTGACGATACACGGGTGATTTTTCAGGTTGCTGACAATGTGATCGCATTCACTCAGGAAATTCTTTTTTACCCATTCGTCATCACCCAATAAGTTTTGATCCGAACCGGCATTTACCATGTCTTGCCATACCAATAACCCCAGTCGGTCACAATGATAATACCAACGTGCCGGTTCTACTTTGATATGTTTGCGTGACATGTTAAAGCCTAATGCTTTGGTCTGTTCAATGTCGAAAATCAATGCATCATCGCTTGGCGCGGTATATAAACCATCGGGCCAGAAGCCTTGGTCCAGAGGACCGAATTGAAAAATCGGTTTGTTGTTGAGCATGAAACAGGCTTTTCCGTTTTCACTTCCCATTGATATTTTTCGCATACCGAAGTAGCTTTTTACTTTATCTACGGTTTGATTGTTGGAACGTAATTCTATTTCTACATCGTAAAGGAAAGGAGAATCGGGACTCCATAATTTAGGTTGTGCAATCGGCAATTCGATGGTTTGAAATACTTTGCCGATTTTCTCTGTGACTAAAGAACCTTTATCATAAATGCGTATGATGGCTTGACATGAAAGTGCATTGTTTCCGTTTATTTTTATTTTGACCAGACTATTGTCCACATCGGGAATAATACTTAATTCACTGATATGACTATTATTTACTCCCTCCATCCATACAGTCTGCCAGATTCCCGATGAAGGGGTATAGAAGATACCGCCATTCTGAATTTTTTGTTTTCCAACGGGTTGTCCTCCGGCATCAGTAGGATCCATGAACTGGACTTGTAATTCTTGCTCTCCTTCTTCTTTTAGAGCTGAGGTTATATCAAAGCTGAACGGGTCATATCCTCCTGTATGGGTGCCTACTTGTTTTCCGTTCACATAAACTTCACATTTCCAGTCCACTGCACCGAAATGGAGAAGAATGTTTTTACCTTTCATTTCGGAAGGAATGGTGAATGTCCGGTTGTATAGATAAGTTTTGTAAGGGCGTTCTTCATGGTCAGTTAGCATTAAGCCGGATAATGCTGATTCAATAGGAAATGGAACTAAAACTTTCTTGTCGAAAAGTTGGGCAGAACGGTATCTTCCCATGCCGATACTTTCTTTAAAATCCCAAATTCCATTCAAATTGAGCCAGTTATCACGTACCATTTGCGGGCGAGGGTATTCTCCTAATACATTTTCCGGATCGATAGTATCATACCACGGAGTTGTTATGGGCGATTTCTTTTTCCTCCATTGAGTCTGAGGCTTTTGGTTGATAGAAGCATTCTTACCGAACAGTTGCCATTGCAATAACTGGAAGTTGGAACTGCCATTTGTTTCTTGCATTCTTAGGCGGAAAGCTTGATATCCTTTTGTGCTGTTTACTTTGAACTTCATAGTTGCTAATCGGCAGGGAAACAGGAAATCGTGTCTTTCATCGATCGTTTCCCAAGTATACCCGTTGTATCCTTCTATATTCCAGGATTTCAGATCTCTGTCTATTGCATCTTCACAGGAAGTTAATGTGTAATATTGTAATGCTTGGGGCTGTGCGGGTTCGGTTATGACAAAGAAGGTATTGGCGGACTTTCCATAATATTTGGTAGATAATTTGCGGTCGAATAAGTTGAGAAAGCTATGTCCGTTTTCACCTTCCGGTGTTGCACTGGTGTGTTCTTCTACAGGAATTCCGGCCATCATGTCTTCAACGAATGCTTCTCCGGATTCAGTGAAGGGAATTCCGAACAGTTGTAGTTCGGCAACGCTGACACTTGGGTGTCCGGTTGCTTTCAAGCGATAATAACGTGCAGTCTCCGTAACGGCGTTCGAAGTGTTCCGGTCTATCTGAAAAATAGTAGAATATTCGTGCGATTTGGAAGAAGAGGGGATTACCATTTTCCAGTTTAGTGCATCTGCCGAATATTCCAATATCCATTTACCTACGTCTTCGGTACTCGTTTTTCCTGCGGATAATAGATATCCTGTTAATAAAACAGGCTGTTTACAATCGATTGTAATTGTTGCAGATGTTTTTTCGGGTACATTATATAAGGTATTGTAATTATTATCTGTTAGATTCTCGAGTGTTTCATTATCATCGGACGAACTTATTGTCGCATCATCTGTGAAATCGTAGGGATATACATTTTCATCGATGTACTTATCGGATTTGCTGATGATGAACCGCACCAAGTTTGGTCCGTAGTTTTTTAACGGAGTGATTTTGATGTTGTTTTTACCGGTATCAAAGTGCAGGTAGGTTGTTGCGGTATTGGCATCAGCCGGATTTCCCCACGAAGCGGTTGTTTGTGGAAATTGGACGATGACAGGGTCGTAGTTATTTACAGTTATTGACATTGGGCGGTTGGTGTCTCCTGTCAGGTATTTGATGTCAAATTTATAGGTTCCGGCCTTTTCTATTTCGATTTCTGTATATTCGAGTGAGGAACCGAATGTAATGTTTTCTACTATTTTTCCATTCTCATGTTCTGATATGGTAGGACCATTTCCTTTTAATTGAGCATTGGCTGCTTCTAATGTGATCGGTAGTTTGGTATTTACTGTTCCTGTATGTGGAATAAGTAATAATACGAATGTTAAAACGAGGGAATAAATTTGTATTTTCATGTGCATATAGGTATGATTAATAATATTACAAAAATAGCTAAAATAACGATGCCTATGACTGGTAGTGTGTTTTAAAAAGGGACATAATATGCCAAATGAGTATTTGATTCACTCATTTAGTTGTATGGTATTATGGTATGTACTATTTTTACAACAAAGTATCACGATTAACAAATAATTAAGATATCATGATTAAACAAAATCTATCAGTAACGTTGTTGGCCTTATGTATGAGCGCAACTATTTGGGGACAGGCTGATGAGAAGAAATGTATTTTTATTTCTACGTCTCATTTGGATACTCAGTGGAATTGGACAGCCCGGACCACTCTTGAAGAATATATTCCGAATACGATGACTCAGAATTTTCCTTTGTTTGAGAAATATCCGGACTTTCATTTTAATTTTGAGGCGGCTATCCATTATATGTGGATGAAAGAATATTATCCGGAGGAATACGAAAAAGTGAAGAAGTATATTACTGAAGGGCGTTGGCATATTAGTGGAGGAAGTATCAATGCAAGTGATGTAATGGTGCCTTCTGCCGAATCTGTTATCAGAAATTTCCTGTACGGACAATCTTATTATAAAAAAGAATTCGGGAGAAAAGGAGGAACTGACATTATGCTTCCTGACTGTTTTGGTTTTCCATACTCTCTACCTACTTTAGGAAAGCATTGTGGAATAACGGGATTTCATACACAGAAACTTTCTTGGGGATCGGCTTATGATTATAAATCATTGCCACCGTTTGGTATTTGGAAAGGCGTAGATGGTTCTGAAGTGTATGCTATCTTTAAAGGGGAGGCCTATGATGCACATAAACAATATAATAAAGATATGTCTAAGGATGAAGATATGAATCGACTTGCAGAGGAAAATTATCAGAAATATGGCTTGGCATCGGTATTTAGATATGTTGGTCCGATGGGGGATAGAGGAGGCGGATTGAAAGATACTGAAAGTGAAGAAGGTGAACGTACTCCTTATTGGTTACAGCAGAGTATAAATTCAGACGGACCGGTAAAAGTCGATTTATGGACTCCGGACGCTATCTTTCAATACTTAGATGAAAACCGTAATGAAAAGTATGTGGTTTGGGACAATGAATTACCAATGAAAACGCATGGTACTGGATGTTATACTTCTCAGACCATTATGAAATACTGGAATCGTAAAAACGAACTGCTGGCTGATGCTACTGAAAAAGCATCGGTTGCTGCTGCATGGGTGGGAGGCGCAGAATATCCGTCGGATATTCTGACTGAATCCTGGATACGTTTGTTGTGGCATCAGTTCCATGATGACTTGACCGGAACTTCTATCCCGAGTGCTTATACAATTTCTTACAATGACGAAGTGCTAGTGAATCAGACTTTAGCCAACACGCTTACTGGTACCATTGGGGCATTAGTGCGTCAGATGGATACACAAGTACAAGGCGTTCCTTTGGTAGTTTACAATCCTCTTTCTGTGCAACGGACCGATGTGGTTGAAGCATCGATTACTGTAGCTTCTGAGCCTTCCGAAATACGTATATTAGATGGGGCGGGTGAAGAAGTTTTGTCTCAAATAACGGGATATGATAGTACTACGGGCAAACTTTCTTTTATATTTAAGGCTACTGTAGCCTCATTGGGATATGCCACTTATGAGATACGCTTGAACGAGACCTCTGAATTATCTTCTTCATTGAAAATTACTGAAACTACTCTTGAAAATGATCGTTATCTTGTAACTCTTAATGCAAGGACAGGAGATGTTCGGCAGATTAAAGATAAAAAGCTGGACAAACTTTTGTTGAGAATGCCTATACAGATGCTTTTGTTTGATGATCGGTCGGATAGCTTTCCTGCATGGGAAATAGTTTATGAAACTTTAAATAATACGCCTTCCTATGTGGATGAAAATGTGAAAATTGAGATAGTAGAGAATGGTCCGTTGAGAGTTAGTTTAAAGATCTGTCGAACGAAAGCTGGATCTGAATTTGTACAATATATACGTTTGACAGATAGTGAAGTGAGTGATCGGATTGACTTTGTTAATGAAGTGAATTGGAAAAGTAGGGGGAAGTTGTTAAAGGTAGCTTTTCCATTGCAAAGTGCAAATTCAAAAGCAACTTACGATTTGTCTATAGGGGCTATTGAGCGTGGAAATAATAAAGAAAACTTATATGAAGTAGCTGGACATCAATGGGCCGATTTAACCGCTGTTGATGGCGAATATGGAGTTTCTATCTTAAATGATTGTAAATATGGATGGGATAAACCAAATGATAATACATTGCGTTTGACTTTGATTCATACACCTGCTGTAGCGGGAAATTATTCGTATCAAAAAGATCAGGATTTGGGATTAAATAAGTTTACATATTCTTTTTATAGTCATGAAGGCAAATGGGATGAACGTACACAATGGGAGGCTTCCCGTCTTAATCAGCCTATATTAGCTTTCCAAGTACCTAAATATGCAGGTCTCTTGGGGAAGAGTTTTGGATTTGTCTCGTTAAATACCGATAAAGTAGCTATAAAAGCACTAAAGAAAGCAGAAGAATCGGATGAGATCATAGTACGTGTATATGAATTGACAGGAAATAATCAAGATAATGTAGAACTTACGTTTCCTAGTACAATTTTGTCGGCACGTGAGGTTAATGGTATTGAAGAAGAAGTCGGGAATGCTTCTTTTTCTAATAATAAATTGGCTTTTAATATTGGAAAATTCCAACCGAAAACTTTCGCTTTAAAATTGGCTTTACAAGAAACTGGAGTAACTCCTCCCTCATCCTGTATTGTGGATTTGAGTTATAATCGTGATGTAATGAGCTATGATAATAGTAGAAATGATATGTCGACTGGTATTGATTATGCTTATCCTGCAGAATTGCTTTCTGACAATTTGTTTTCGGGGGGTGTTGAGTTTAAGATTGGAAATCGTGAAGCTAAACAAAGAAATGCTTTTTTATGTAGAGATAGTAAAATCTCAATTGCTTTGCCGGCTATGCAAAATGCAAAGAAAATGTATGTGTTGGCTGCGAGTAGTAAGAAAGAAGGAACTATTGCTAAATTTACCGTAGGAGGGAAGTCTTATTCATTTCATGTTCCATATTGGGCTGAAACAATTGGAGCATGGGAAACCGAATATAACGAGGAAGGAGGATTTTGTAAGGAAAATGTGGCTTTTACAGCTACTCATCGGCATACTAAAAATGGGAAAAATGATCTTTATGGATTCATGCATATGTACAAGTATGCGATTCCGATAAATTATGATGCTACAGACTTGATGATAGCAACTAATACAGATTTATATATTTTTGCAATTACTCTTTCTGATAATGTGAATGATGATGTAATTCCGGTATCTGAGGTGACTTCTTTGCCGGTGTTTACTGATTTGTCAGAAGACAGATGTGGTGAGAAATTGGTTCCGCAGACAGTTCAAGCTTCTCATCAAAATGGTAGTAATGAGGGGGCGGATAAGGCTGTTGATGACGATTTAGATACGAAATGGTGTGTTACTGACAATTCTACTCCTTGGCTGGAATTTTCTTTTGCTAAAACGGTGGAAATCTGTCATTGGTTTGTTATGAATGCAGGAATTGAGAGTACTGATTATATAACCTCGGCATTCCGTTTACAAAAATACGAAAATGGCAATTGGATAGATATAGATGGAGTGGAAGGAAATACGATAAATAAGGTTCACCGATCAGTAACTCCTTTTAAAGCCGATCGTATTCGCTTACAGATCGATAAGGGTGAACAGAAAGGGTCTACTATACGTATTCTTGAGTTTGCTGTGTATGGTCGTGAAGTGGGTACAGTGGGCATTGAACATACAGTTTCTTTGAATAATAATTTCCATATTGAAGGTAACTATCCGAATCCTTTTTTTAGACAGACTGCGATACAATGTGTAGTGCCAGAAGGAATATCCGAGCTTGTATTGAATGTGTATGATTGCATTGGGAAAGTTATTGATAACCGTGTTTATCCGGTTTCCAAATCTGGGTTACAGGAATTCATCTGGGATAGTCACGATATTAACGAAGGAATTTATCTCTATACAATTTCTGCGATGAAAGATGGAAAAATGATATTTACAGATACAAAGAAGATGATTATTAGTAAATTCGTAGCTGAATAAAGTGAAATATTGTCATATAGATTGCAATGAATAAAATAGAAAGTTGAAGTTATAGTATAATGTTATGAGAAAAGTATTGATTACTATTCTATTGTTGAGTCTTTTTGTTGTAAAACAGGCATTTGCATCTTTTTCATTGCTCGACTTGGCAAGTCTTAATGGTCAGCTGTCTAATAATGCTATTTTGTGTATTCATCAGGATTTGTATGGCTTCATGTGGTTTGGTACTTATGACGGACTAAATTTGTATGATGGCAAGAAGGTAACTACATTCCGTTATGAAATTAATAATCCGAATTCCCTTTCTGGTAATACCATCCATAATATACAAAGTGCTGATGATGGTTATTTGTGGATATCGACTCAACGCGGACTTAATAAATTTTCTTTGAAAGAACGACAGGCTGTTGAAACTTATGTGCAATATAAACGGGTAGATCTGATTGCAGTTGATAAAAAAGGGAATAGTTGGATGATTAATAAAGATAATTATATCTTATTTTATGATTCATCAATAAAGAAAATGTGGGAGATACCTGCCGAGGGGATTCGGTTGAGTGAAATAAGGTCAATGTTTGCTGATAAATCGGGTAGAATCTGTCTTATATTGAAAGATGCCCGTTTGCAATATCTTACATTGACCTGTAAAGTTACGAGAAAAGATATCCCTTATGCCTTGTCTATATCGGAGGTAAATTTTCATAATGAAGAAATAATACAGGTCTTTTATGAGGATGAACAGGTCTATTTTATTGATAAATACCATAACCTGTTTGTCTATGACAGCTTTAAGCAAATGAAAATTTTGCTGCGGAACATATCTGATATGGTTAGTCAATATGGATTAGTTTCGTCTCTACGGCTTTTTCAGAATGAAGTCTATCTTGCTTTTATGCATAGTGGGTTGTTAAAGTTTGATGCGTCTACTCATGACAAGAAGCCGGAATTAATAAATATGACAGTGGGTATTTTCGGATTGATGAAAGATCGTTTTCAAGAGGCGATGTGGGTTGGTACCGATGGTTTGGGAGTGGAATTATATTGTAGTGAAAAGAATAATTTTGGTAATATATTGTTGAGTAATTTGCCGTTTGTTGCAAAACGCCCGGTCCGTGCCTTCTATACGGATGAAGAGAATACACTTTGGATTGGAACCAAAGGAGATGGAATTATTCGAATTAAAGATTATGCTTTATTTAAGAACAGCAAAATTCCTGTTGAGAATATACAGCACTTTGTCGATATGCACGAAAATCCAGTATATTCTTTCGTAAGAAGTCGTTTCAATAAAAATGATTTGTGGATCGGTACTGATGGAAATCTCTCTTATTATTCTTATAAAGAAAAAAAAATGTATCCAGTGAAGGATCATTCAAATCTGGTTCCGGCTGTTGCAAATGTTCATAGTTTCTGTGAAGTGAACGATTCTACGTTATGGTTGTCTTCCAGAGGGCTTTATAAAGTTACTATTGATAAAAGTAAACATCCTTATGAAATTAAAAGAAAAGAATGTTATCCTTTTCTGAGAGATAATGTTTGGGTTAATGATGAATTTTATTCAATGATTTATAATGGAGACTCTATTTTATTCTTAGGAAGTAGGGGGGGATATGGAGTGAACCGTTTTAATATTAACGATTCCACGAGTTCTTCTATTTTGATGAATATGGCAATTGGAGATGTTATTAGTTTGTACATTGACGAAGATTCTACGTTGTACGTGGGTACCAGTTCTGGATTGATACAAGTTTTGGGAGGTGAAGATAAAACGAAAGATAAAATAAAGCAGTTTACTCGTGAGGATGGTATCTTGAATGATATGATTCATGGAATTCTGGAAGATAATTTTGGTATTATTTGGCTCAGTACTAGTAAAGGATTGGTCAAATATAATCCTCAGAATGGTGCATTTTTTAATGTGAGGTCATTACACATTGGTGTCTCTGAATTTTCGGATGATGCTTATTGGAAATGTCCATTAACTGGACGCCTGTTTTTTGGTGGTGTAAACGGACTTGTATGGATCGAGCCGGAGATTGAACAAACAATTACTACCTATGAACCAGATTTATTATTTACAGAGTTAGATTGTTCTGGAGATAAGCAGACATTATATGAATATAATGAAAATACAGATAAGGTATTAAAGTTGAGATCTGATCAAAATACGTTTCAACTGACATTTGCAACTTTGGATTATATAAATGGTGATAATTATGATTATTTCTATTTACTTGATAATTATGATAATCAGTGGGTTTCATTGAAAAAGGAGAATAAGATTCGCTTTACTAATCTCCCTCCGGGTGATTACACTTTGAAAGTTAAATATAGAAATGATGTTGTTTCTGCTGATGATAAGGTGTATTCTCTTCGGGTTACCGTATTACCGCCTTGGTATCTTTCTCCATTGGCTTATTTGATTTACAGTTTTTTGTTTGTTGTATCTCTTGTTTTAGTCATTCTATATGTACGAAGAAAATTTGTACAAAAACAACAGGCACTGGCGCGAAGAATCAAAGAGGAACAAAAGGAAAAAATGTATGAGTCAAAATTGAATTTTTTTGCCAATGTAACTCATGAATTGTATACTCCTTTAACGTTGATAAATGGGGCGGTGGATCAAATACGAAAAGGAGAAATAAATCAGAATACGCGAAAATATCTGAGTGTTCTGCATAATAATGTACTTAGTTTGAATGAGTTGATACAAGAAATATTGGATGTAAGAAAAAATGAAGAGGCTGATATTAATCTTAGTGTCTTAAAGAATATTTGTTTATCTGAGATTTTTGATAAATTATTAACTTCTTTTTCTGTATTGGCTGGTCAAAATAGTATTGAATTTATTACTTCTGTACCCGATAATTTATATTGGAACACAGATAGTAAAGGATTTAGAAAGATAATTTCTAATTTACTGTCTAATGCATTGAAATACACTCCGGTTGGTGGGTATGTTAAATTAACGGTCACTGTTGAAAATAATATTCTGAAAATTGTGGTTCGCAATTCAGGAAAAGGCATAGAACCCAGCAAACTGTCTTCTATTTTTGATCGGAATTGTATTTTGGAGGAGACCGATGTAAATGCTAATAATCAAATGACAGCCAGAAATGGGCTGGGATTATATATTTGTTACAGTATTGTGAAAATGCTGAAAGGAGAGATAACGGTAAATAGTGTGGTCAACGAGTATACAGAGTTTGTTATTACTTTGCCTAACCAGGTTCAAAATGAGATACCGAATACCAATGAACAGCCGATTGTGAAGGTATCAGTTAATTTGGTTGAGGAGGATAATACGGAGAAAGTATCAAAAATAGATATTAATAGTGTTGTGGAAGCTTCGGTTCCACATGTTTTAATTGTTGATGATAATAAAGATATTGTAGAATTAGTAGCAGATTTATTGTCTCCATATTGTCAAACATTGAAAGCCTTTAGTGTAAAAGAGGCTTTGGGGCTTTTGAAGAAGCAAACTCCATCTCTTGTAATTACAGATATAATGATGCCTGAAATTGACGGATTCTCTTTTATCCGGATGTTGCGTGAAGATAAATACTGTAAACGTCTTCCAATAATTGCTCTTTCTGCTAAAACAGATAATTTGGATCAGGTAAAAGGATATGAGTTGGGTGTTGATGCCTATATAACTAAACCTTTCTCATCCGATGTCTTGATTTCTGTAGTATGTCGTTTTCTGACCAATAAAGTGGAAATGAAAAATTATTATGATTCTGTAGATAGTTCTTTTGAATATATACATGGAAAACTTTTACATCAAAAAGATAAGAAGTTTATTGAAGATGTATTAGATATTATAAAGGAGAATATATCTAATTCGGAACTTGGTCCGGAATTAATTGCAAATCAGATGAAGACTTCGACTCGGAATTTATATCGTCAAATGAAAAAGATCATAGAAATTTCCCCTACAGAGCTGGTTAAAGATTATAAACTTTCTTATGCTGCGAAGTTACTTATTACTACAAATTTATCAGTGAAAGAGATTATTTATAAGATAGGTATTACTAACAAATCTTACTTTTATAACGAATTCTTTAAAAAATATCAACTTTCTCCGAAACAATATAAAGGGATGAAGGCAGAAAGTGAAGAATAATTTTTCATTGTATCTAATGTTGACAGTGTTGAGATTTTGGCTAATTTTCTTCAATAATTGAGTAGAAATTAAATTTATTAGTATATGCAGTTGTATGTCGAATATTTAGGTAGAGTTTTTCCATTTCTATTTGATAAAACATCCGGGTGTGATATGTACTGGATTTAGTGGTTCTTCTTCAACTAAATTAAAGAAGAACCGAATAAGTTTACACTTCTGTTTGTTAGTCCTATTGTAGTTGTCCTATTTGGAGGATATCTAAATATAATACTAATTATTCTATTTATTCCAATGTTATAGAACTGATTTTTGTTATATTCTCATTTGTCAAGAAATAATCCTCGGTCGGGGCCGTACGGCAAAGGGCGGGACCACCCGTCCCGACGAGCACAACCTGAGTCGGGGTACTTTCATACCTTCTCCTCCTTTATAATTTCCATTGGCGTACGCATTTTCAAAGCTTGGTGTGGTTGGATATTATTATATGTGTGCACAGCCTGTTTAATGCGTTCTTCCACCTGATTAAAATCTCCTTCCCGCAGTCAAAGAGCCATCCGTTCTTAATAGTATTATTCACCCGTTCGGTCAATGCATTATGCAGAGGATCACCACACTGTGTCATGCTTATGTTTATATGTTGTGCTTTTAACGTATCAACATATTGGTTTGAACAGTATTGAACTTCAGGTCTGAATGATATAATCAACCCACTGATATTTATTTCGTTCTCTCTGTAAAATAGAAAAGCTGACTCCAAAGCTTTCATCGGGCCTTCCATTGTCAATGAAGGACAGAACGAATAACCTACTATTATACTTCCGCTTGTGCTTGCAACAAACTTAGGTGTCGTGTTTAGCAAATTAGGATATATATAATTCCCATAATAATTATGATTGGAGTTCGTCGTTTTGGGACGCACGCGTCTCTTCCGTTGGACCAGACCATTAGAGCGGAATATCTCATAGCACTGGTCACGTCCTATCACCATTTTTTCCTTAAAGTAACGAACACAGCATGCATATAGCTCACACATACCCGCTTGGGGCATTAAAGTTCTTAATTCTTTGCAATACAGAACAATGCTTGTCTTCAAAACATTAGCTTCACACTGTCTGTCCACATGTTTATAGTAACCTTGTCTGGTTATGCCGAAGTAACCACAGAGTCTGTTCAGATCACCGTATTTACGGTTGACTGAGCCCCTCTGTGACAAGGTGTCGATTATTTGGCATCTGAGTTTTTTCGCACGGGTATATGATAGGTCTGCTCTGTCAGATCAATAAGCACCTCGCAGGCTTTATGAAGCATCTTTGTCGTATCCAAATCCCGTTGAAGTTGACGGTTAGACTTGTGTAACGCTTCATTTTCCGCAGGAAGCTGAGCGATAAGGGCGGCTGAGTCTTCGTCTATCAGCTGTGGGTCAATGATGGATTTTTGCATCTTCGGGTCTTCTATCTCGTACATTTTCATCCAGCGGGACAATGTACCTAAACTTAATCCATTACATCGTTCAAATGTTTTGCGACGGTCGGAACTGGAAAGATACTCGCGAATATAAGACTTACTTTCCAATTCTGTAAACTTTCTGTGAGGTTTTCTTTTAATTAACATACTTTTTTTGATTTATAAAGTGTCAACTTATTCAGTACACTTATAGTTTTTGTGCAGTGATAATATACTTAATATGTATGGAAAAGTGTTGTTCTTTGTATGGTATAAATGTAGCTTACTATCGTATTCTAAATTGTTTGAATACAAAACAATGCTTGTAACAAGATTGGTAAGAAGCTATTTGTTCAGATATATCCCATTGCCTTTTGTGTCCCTTTATTTTTTTATTTTCTATCTATATACTGATGGCTTTTGAATATTGTTGTTGCTTTCGATGTAGAAATAACCATCTCCTTATCTATTTCTTTCAGAAGTTACTAAAGTTTTATATAATATAGATGATTGGGTACATGGTGTGAAGAATGTAACAGAAGTACTGGGGACGTGAATGAACTAAAAAGGGACATAAATGTACACTTGTTTATTAATAGTTTTTTCGTATATTGTTTATTTGTTTGCACTTCGATAACTTTGCAATAAAATATTAATCGTTATTTTAAAATTTAATTATTATGAAAACAAAGTTACTATGTGCAAAGACAGCAATGTTTGCTCTGGCTTGTTTTTCTTCTATTGGTGTTTGGGGCCAAATTAAGATTACAGATGAAAATGGTTTAAAGGCTATTGCTGAGAATTTGAATGGTGATTATGTTCTTGAGAACAATATTACTTTATCAAAAGAATGGGAACCTATTGGAACAAACGATTCTCCATTTACGGGTACGATTGATGGTAAGGGGTTTACAATTTATGGATTAAAGATCAATCGTCCGGAACAAAATTCAGTTGGTTTTATTGGTACTGCTAAAATAGAGGATGTATCTTCTACAAAGGTAACAGTGAAAAATTTGCGTTTAGTAGGTGTGGAAATTTTTGGGCATCAAGATGTAGGTGCTGTTATTGGTAATTCATATGGTGCTAAAGTGAGTGAATGCTATACATCTGGGCTTGTTTATGGTTGGGATCACACTGGTGGTATTATTGGGGGGACTAAAAAGGTTGATGATGACGATAATATTATGACACAGGTTTCGAATTGTTATTCCAATGCAGCTGTGGTTAGTTCCAGTTATCAAGCGGGTGGTATTATCGGTGCAAGTATAAATTCAGTAGTCGATCGTTGTTATTTTAGTGGTGTTGCTGTGTGTCCCGAAGGACGTTCTGGAGGTATTGTAGCTCTTAATGACGGTAATAGTTTGACTATTACTAACTGTGTAACATTATCTTCTTATATAAAGGCTGGTAGTGGAGATGCTGGTGGTGCAAATGCTATTTTAGGTGCAGATAATCCCGCGGAAGACAGTAATGCTGTTAGTACAATCAGTAATAGTTATTCATGGAGCGGTTTGAAATTGTATGAAAATAATGTAGAAATAGCACGTTCTAACAATGCAAATGATTCTTATGATGGAGGATATCTTGATTTGGATGAATTGAAAACTGCACAATTTTGGCTTGGTGACGTTAACTTTGATGCTGGTATATGGACAATGGTAGAAAATACATATCCATCATTATCTAATGTTCAGGTTCCATTAGAGAATTATATCTACATACCTTCTTTCCCGGAGAGATGTTTGCCTGGTAAAACTTTTAATGCAGAAGCCATACCAGCTTCTGGTAGAACTATTACTTATACCAGCTCTAATCCCGAAATTGCCACAATCGATAGTAAGGGTAAAATTTCTTTCTTGAAAGATGGTAAAACTACTTTGACTTTTGTAGACCAGGGTGATAATTATGTAAAAGGTTGCACAAAAACTTATGAGTTAGAGGTGAAAGGTGTTGCTTACACCATTATGGATGAGGAAGACTTGAGATGTGTTAAGTATGATTTGGCAGGTGATTTTAAGTTAGGTGCTGATATTTATTTGACAAAAGATTGGGAATTGATGGATGTTTTTACCGGTACATTAGATGGCCAGGGATATACAATCCATAATTTACGTTATATAAACGAAGAACAGGGGCGTGTAGGTCTGTTTGGTGAGGCAACGGGAGCTACTATAAAAAGAGTAGGTATTGCAGGTGCTTATCTTAATGGTAATGAAGATGTAGGTGCTATTGTTGGTTATGCAAATGGCTGTAATATCTCAGAATGTTTTGTAGATCAGGCTTCCTATATTGCAGGTCGTGACCATATTGGTTCAATTGTAGGTAAGGTAGAGAAAATGGAAGTAGAAGAAGAAGGTTCTGCTGAAAAAGTAATAACCGGAACTACGGTAAGTGACTGTTACTCTATGGCTAAAGTTTATTCGAGAGAATATCAGGCTGGTGGCGTTGTAGGAGTTGTGAATTACGGTACGGTAGAAAGATGTTATTTCTCAGGAAATATTCGGGCAACGAAAGGACGTGCCGGTGGTATTTTCTCTTTGGTTGATGCGGATGGTAAAGTATTTGTAGAGAATAATGTTTGTCTTGCCAGTGGTATTTATTGTAGTGAAGCTACATATTGTATTGGTGAGAACGGTCGTACATCAACTGCTACATTAACCAATAATTATGTTGATCACTATGCTTCTTATAAAGGAACGGATTTGTCATCTTCTGCTCCTTCCGATGTTTATGATAACGCTAGTAATAATGGTGAAAAATTAGAATCTGACGAAGTACTTTCTTCTGAATGGTACAAGGAGACGTTAGGCTGGGACTTTGATAATATATGGACCTTTATTGAAGGTGGTGAAGGTAATATGTATCCGATATTGAAATGTCAACAGTCCAAAGTTTTGACTCCTGTTATTTATGGTATACCTGAGCCGGCATTTTTAATTCAATTGGCTGACGGGAGTTCTTCTGAAAGTTTGAATTTAGAGAGAATTAAATCTACGTGTGGGCAGAAGTTGATTTTTAAAATTACAAAAGGTGAGGAATATATTTATATTGACGGTACTATCGTAGATTTTAGTGGTGCGAAAGAGGTTGACGGTGAAACGGTAGCTACTATATCTATAGCTCCAGAGGTTGAAATTACGGGTTTGAAACCGTTTGAAACTACTGCTTTTGATATTAATATGGTTGGGCAATCTCATGTTTTTCCTATTAACAATGTTGCAGATTTACTTGATGTCAACAATAAGTTGTTCGCAAGTTTTTGTTTGATGAATGATATTGATATGACAGGAGTTGAATTCGAAGGTTTCGGTTCTTTAGAATCGCCTTTCACCGGTAGCTTTGACGGTAATGGACATACTATTAAAAATCCGGTGGTTATTACCAATGATGATAATACTAAAGGATTCTTTAATGCAACTAAGGGGGCTAAAATAAAGAATTTGGGGATTTCTAATTTCTCTTTCAGTGGTTCTCAAGCCAATGGTAATAAGAGTACGGATTTAGGTGGTTTTGCCGGTTCTGCTAAAGAAACAACTTTTGATCAGTGTTATTTGACTGGTAAAGTTGTGGGGCGTGACCATGTCGGTGGGTTTGTTGGTGGTAATTGTAGTAATGTTACTATTACTAATTCATTTGTAAATGCAGAAGTTTTTGCTTATAGCCAAGCCGGAGGTTTCTTTGGTGTTGCTGCAGGTAATGTAACAATGAAAAATTGTTATTTTGCCGGTAGTGTGAAATTGAATCCTTCTCACAGTTATGGCTGGGTTGGTGGATTTGTCGGTTTGGTTGACGCCGATTGTACAGTTACAATTGAAGATTGTGTTTCAATTGGTAATCTGCAGGGAAGTGTTGCATCAGGCTCATTTATTGGCGCCAATGGAGGCGATCAGAAGAATAACCCGCGTGGTATAATAAACTTTACAGGAAATGTATTTAATTTTGATGCTGAAAGATTCTTGATGGATGGTAAAATATCTGAGAACGATTGGGAAAGTCAAGGTTATGTTACTAAAGAAGGTGGTGTGGTAGAAAGTCCGATAGAGCATTACGCTACTCCTGTGGAGGATAATGAATTCTTGACACAAATTCCTTATAATGATGCAAAATTCGATTTTGAAAATATCTGGACGATTGACGAAGAAGTAAGTTATCCTACATTAAAGAATGTAGCATATATTCCTGCTCCCCCCGTTGGTATTGAACAAGTTGTCGATCAGAATGAGAATACATATATTGTGTATACTTCAGATAATGCTATTTTTGTTTCTGGTATGAAAAATACTGCTAAGATAGCTCTATATAATATTAACGGACAATTAGTTTCCAATGTTATTACTTCAGGAGAAAATATAGAACTCCCAATCATGGGAAAAGGATTCTATATTGTTCGTATTGTGGAAGATGAAATGACTACGACTGTAAAAGTTGTTGTTAAATAATGAACTGGTAATTTTTATATTGCAAGAAGTATGGCGGCAGAAGAATACTGCCGCCATAAACTTTCGCATTTTAAAAAAACTTTGTTGACTAAAGTTGAAAAACATGATACTCCTCTTTTGTATAGATTGTTAGTACTTCTCAGTTTTCAATAATAAGATAAATTGATCTCATTTAGGAAAAATAAACTTCAAATAGATTTAGTAAAAAACTTATGAATTCAAATGGATTTATTGCATTAGGAAGAGGAATTATGTGCCTTTTCTTATTAACTGTCTCACTGATGGTGCAGGCGGCAAATCCTGTAAAAGTAACCGGGCGTGTGACGGATACAACAGGTGAACTAATGATTGGCGTAACCATTCAGGAAAAGGGTACCTCTAATGGAACTATCACAGATATGAATGGTACATATAATCTTACACTAACAACAAAAGATCCGATATTGGTGGTCAGTTATATTGGTTATCAAACTCAGGAAAAGAAAGTAAATGGAACGGTACTCGATATTACTTTGCAAGATGATGTAACAACGTTGGACGAGGTGCAAGTTGTTGGCTACGGTACCATGCGTAAAGTCTCAGTTGTAGGTGCTCAATCGACTTTAAAAATGGAACATATTAAGGCACCAGTAGCAAATATGAGTTCTATTTTAGCCGGTCGTATTTCTGGTTTGGTTGCTGTACAACGTACGGGTGTTCCTGGTCAGGATGATTCCGATATTTGGATTCGTGGTATCTCTTCCATGACGAATACAAATAAAGGGCCATTGATATTAGTGGATGGCATTGAACGTGATTTCAAACAGTTGGATCCGGAAGATATTGAATCGGTTACAGTTTTGAAAGATGCGGCTTCTACAGCTGTTTATGGAGTACGTGGTGGTAATGGTGTTATTCTTATTACGACTAAACCAGGAATAGTAAGTGAGCCTAAATTTTCAGTTGATTATTATGAAGGTTTTACTCGTTTGACACGCATTCCGGATTTGGTAGACGGTTATGAATATATGGATGCAGTAAATGAAGCCTATAATAATACATATGGTGCTCCTTATTATTCACAACAGTATATTGAAAATACTAAAATGGCAAATGGTTTGATTCCTAATACAAGCAATGATCGTACTGTTAATAAATATCTTTATCCGAATGTCGATTGGATGAAAGAACTTTATAAGAATTTCGGACGTAATCGTCGTGCAAACTTGAATGTTCGTGGTGGAGCTCCTAATGCTTCTTATTATATTTCACTTTCTTATTATGATGAATCCGGTTTGACAAAAACGGATCCTAAACAGCCATACAGTACAGAAATTTCTTATAACCGTTACAACTTTTTAACTAATATCAATTTAAAAGCTACTAAAAAAACAACAATGGATGTTGGCGTGAATGGTTGGTTTTCAAGTGGGAATTATCCTGCCGTTGATTTAAATGATATTTTCTCGAAAGCGATGATGATTAATCCGGTAATTTATCCGGTAGAGTATCCAGATGGGAGTAATCCAGGTTTTAGTCAGTATCAACGTGAATTTGATAGCCCCTATGTGACATTAACCCGCAGAGGTTACAAAACAGAATATAAGACACAGATTAATTCTAATCTGAAAGTAACACAGGATCTTGATTTCTGGGATTGGAGTAAGGGTTTTACGGCTCACGCACTGATTGCATTCGACGTTCGGGCGAATCAGCAATTAAATTATAAGGTTGATGACAGTACCTGGAAGCCAGCTGGAAGAAAAAATGGTGATGTTTGGGTAGATGACGGTAATCTCTTTGATGAAGCAGGTAATTTAATTTTGCAAGAAGAGTATAAAGGTAATTCAACTGTTAATTTTGAAAGAGACAAACAAGTTTATCGTACATTTTATGCAGAGGCCGCTTTAAATTATAAGAGATTATTTGGCGGTGTACATAATGTAAGCGGACTTTTGTTATTTAATATGCGGGACTATCGCGATGCAAATGGAGATAATTTGATAAATTCATTACCTTATAAACAAATGAGTCTTTCTTCCCGTGTCACTTATTCATATAATGATCGCTATTTTATAGAGGGTAACGTTGGATATACCGGTTCTGAAAACTTCTCTCCTGGACATCGTTTTGGAGTTTTCCCTGCTATGGCTGTTGGTTGGGTACCTTCAAATGAGAAATTCTGGGCATCTGTTGCTCCGTATATTTCTTTCTTGAAATTTCGTTATTCACATGGATTGGTCGGTAGTGATAGTTTAGGCGATACCCGTTTTGGTTTTGAAACTGAAATAACAAGTAAAAATGGATATAGTAATTCTTGGGCACAAGGTGGTATTGGCATTAATAAATATGGTTACCAAGCTCGTTGGTGTACTATTTTGAAACAGGATTTAGGTATTGAAATCAACTTCTTGAATAATGACTTAGCTTTTGTTTTTGATCTGTTTAAAGAGCACCGTGATAAGATTTTTGTATCGCGTAATAATTTGCCGCTCTATGCCGGTTTTGCCGTAAGTGCTTCCGGTAATGTTGGTATAGTGGAGAATAAAGGATTTGAAGCTTCATTTGAATATAATCATCAATTTGGTAAAGACTGGACGGTTTCTCTTCGTGGAAACTTTACAATGAATGAAGATGAAATTATTGAAAATGCAGAGCCTGCTCCAGCTTATCCATGGTTGGAGAAAAGAGGTACTAATGTACTTGCGAGATTTGGATATATAGCTGAAGGATTGTATGAAAGCGAGGAAGAAATTAAGGAAAGAAACATCACCCAATTTGGAGAAACTTATCCGGGCCAATTGGTTAAACCAGGTGACATTAAGTATAAGGACTTGAATGGTGACGGTCATATTGATGAATATGATATGTGCAAAATTGGCCGTGGAGATGTTCCTAAATATTATTATGGATTTGGTGGTGATTTTCGTTATAAAAATATTGGTGTTGGTATTTTATTTCAGGGAACTGCCGGAGCTGATCGGGTAATGGAAGGGTCTGGTATACGTCCATTTACCAGTTCTACCGGAGGTGGAACCTTGTATGCTAATATCACCGATCGTTGGAGTAAAGACGATCCTTCTAATGACAATGTATTTTATCCACGATTGGCATGGTCTTCTGCTGATCCTTCAAATATAAATAACTTTCAGACAAGTACATGGTGGCAGAAAGATATGAGTTTCTTACGCTTAAAACAATTTACCGTTTCTTATTATTTTCCTAAAGCGTGGACAAAGAAAAGTTTCTTAAGTGGTGGTCGGTTCTATATAATGGGATCTAATGTTCTTACTTTCAGTAAATTTAAGTTGTGGGATCCTGAGTTGAATACGAATAATGGTATTTCTTATCCTAATGTTTCTTCGTATACGATAGGTGTAGCTATTAACCTTTAAGAGAAATGTATATTTTAATTATTTTTTTATTTAGATTATGAAGAAAATTGTAAAAAGTATATTTATGGCTGCGCTGTCAATGATGGTATGCACATCTTGTGAAAGCTATTTTGACAGTGTTCCTTCCAATGTGGTTTCTTTGGATGCTGTTTTTTCGAATCGAGGACTGGCATTACAGTGGCTTTCCAACACATACTCTTATTTGCCGGATGAAACTAGTCAGAATTATACGGGCGGTGATGACGAAACAAAAGGAATTTGGACACCTGCTTGCTTGGAAGCAAAGTTACCATGGGATCAATGTAATTCTAATCATATTAATTTAGGTACTTTATACCCTTCTACCGGCTATGTGGAGAATATGTGGAAATCTTATTATAAAGGTATTCAAAAAGCAAATATTTATATGGCCAATATTGATCGTTGTACGGCAATGGAAGAATACGAACGCTTGTGGTCTAAAGCTGAGGCACGTGCTTTACGTAGCATTTATTACTATAATTTGTTTAAGCTATATGGTCCGTTTGTCATTATTGGAGATGAAGTATTTGATGTTGAAGGAGATGTGGAGGCGATGATGCGTGAACGTAGTTCGGTAGATGAATGTGTAGATTATATGGTAGGTGAGTTCGACGCAATTCTATCTGAAGGTAGGTTAAAGTCCCACTTTGGGGAAGATGGGGCTATGAATCCGCAATTTGCTGGTAATATTACCAAAGAAGCGGTAGAAGCAATCCGTTCGGAGCTTTTATTGTATGCCGCCAGTCCATTGTTTAATGGCGATTCTTACTATAAGAATTTGACAAATGTTGATGGAAAGCATCTTTTTCCACAAACTTATAGTAGAGAAAAATGGGAAAAAGCTAAGACCGCTGCTGAGAATTTTATGAAAAACAATCCAGGTTTTCAATTATTGTATTTGGACAAAAAAGGGGCGGCGACGTCAGACGTAGCTTCTTCATGTCCATATACATCTGTAACTCAAGCTTCATTGGGGCGGACGGAGAATACGGAAATGATTTTTTTTAGGACAGGAGGCGAGTGGAACATTTATTATACAATGACCCCTAAGCACAGTGGAATAACGAATGCTCAATCTGGCGGTGGAGCTTTGGCTGCACCTTTGCAGATGATAGATTTGTTTTTTACGGAAAACGGGCTCAGTATAGAAAAAGATCCTGAGTATTTTACTTACACAGATGATGATTTAACGGCAGCGGGTGCTGCTGCTAAAATGACGAGTCAGACAGTTCATCAGAATCCGTTTTCTAAGGTTGTTTATTTCAGACCGGATCCAAAACATAAAATCATGAAGCAGTTCTATAATCGTGAACCTCGTTTTTATGCTGCATTTACATTCCAGAATCGTAGATGGGATTTAGATGATAAGCTGGTTTATTATACGGATTTCTCTTTAAATGGAAACTCCGGACAGGCGAAGAATGGACATGATTATCCAAGGTCTGGTGTATTGGTACGTAAAAAAAGGACAAATGTTTCAGGAGTGAATTATTATGTTTATATCCGTCTTTCTGAGATTTATTTGAATTATGCCGAAGCGTGTTGTGAATTGGATGATATAGGTACGGCTATAAACTATGTGAATAAGATTCGTTTGAGAGCCGGTATCCCGGAATATAAAGGTTTGTTGGCTGAAGACTTAACTCCGACAGATAAACGTGGGTTTGAACGAATTACCTTGGATTCATATGATAAGGAATTTGTGAAAAAAGTGATTTATCGTGAACGTCTTCTTGAGTTGTCCTATGAAAATCATCATTATTTTGACGTACGTCGTTGGGGGGTAGCCGATATGGCAACCGGTGATGGCTGGATTTATCCGTCATGGCATAATGGTGGTGAAGGAGGTGACATGGTCGGATTTGATGTTACTGTAGATATGGCCTCAGACGATGCAAAAGATCCATTACTTTTCTATAAACGTAAGGTTTGGGAAACACGTGTTTATTCAAAACGTATGAGCCTCTTTCCTATTCCTCAAACGGAGATTAATAGAAATGCTCGGATTGTACAGAATACCGGATGGGAAACTGAAATGTAATCGAATGTTCTTTCAATTAAGTATTGTGTTGGATTCTTTTATCTAAAATATTGATCGTTTAGTTTTTCACTTGGAGAGTGTGTTGTAAAATCAATTTGTTTCTTGTGGCTTGATAGCACATGGTGCTGGATTTACAGCACATTCTCTTCTTGTTTTAAAATACATAGTTTAAGTTAAGAAATGAAGAAGAGGTATATTGTAATTATATTGTTTTTGGGTATTTTTTATTCAGTGTCGGCAGCTTTGAGAAAGCAGCCGGTGGAGTACGTCAACCCTTTAGTAGGTACTGATTCCAAATTTGAATTGTCAAATGGAAATACCTATCCGGCTATTGCTATGCCTTGGGGGATGAATTTTTGGACTCCTCAAACAGGAAGGATGGGAGAAGGATGGACGTATACGTATTCGTCCGACAAAATTCGTGGATTTAAGCAGACACACCAACCGAGCCCATGGATTAATGATTATGGACAATTTTCTTTGATGCCGATTACTGGGAAGCCTGTTTTTGATCAAGATGCAAGGGCAAGCTGGTTCAATCATAAATCAGAGATTTCCAAACCTTATTACTACCGTGCATATTTGTCCGATTATGATGTTGTGACCGAAATTGTACCGACAGAACGAGCTGCCATGTTCCGGTTTACTTTCCCTGAGAGTGAAAGCTCATATGTTGTGATCGATGCGTTTGATAATGGATCGTATGTAAAAGTAATACCGGCAGAGAATAAGATCATCGGATATACAACGAGAAATAGCGGTGGTGTTCCTGATAACTTTAGGAATTATTTTGTTATCGTTTTTGACAAGCCTTTTTCTTATAAGGCGGTAGTGGGAGGTAATGAGATTCGTAAAAATGAATTAGAGGTAAAAGAAAACCATGCCGGTGCGATTATTGGATTTGCCACAAAAAATGGAGAAACGGTAAAGGTACGTGTGGCTTCCTCATTTATTAGTTTTGATCAAGCCGAATTAAATCTGCAAGAGTTAGGAAACCTTTCATTCGAGCAGTTGCAAGCAAAAGGGAAGAAACGCTGGAATGAGGTATTAAGTAAAGTAGAAATAGAATCAGATAATGAAGATCGTTTACGTACATTCTATTCATGTTTGTACCGTTCAGTGTTGTTTCCTCGCATGTTTCATGAAATTGACGCAAAAGGGAATGTAGTGCACTATAGTCCGCATAATGGAAAAATTCTTCCTGGGTATATGTTTACTGATACTGGTTTTTGGGATACATTTCGTTGTTTACTTCCATTTATCAATCTTGTTTATCCTTCTGTAGGAGCACAAATGCAGGAAGGTTTTCTAAATTCTTATTTGGAAAGCGGTTTTTTCCCCGAATGGGCCAGTCCGGGACATCGGGATTGTATGGTCGGCAATAATTCTGCATCAGTGGTAGCAGATGCCTGTATGAAAAATATAATAAAGAAAGAACCGGAAAAAATGTATGAAGGTTTATTGTATGGAGCTAACCATTCACATCCATCGGTAAAATCCTCAGGACGTTTAGGGTATAAGGAATACAATGAATTGGGGTATGTTCCTTACCATATCAATCAGAGTGCTGCCCGTACATTGGAATATGCTTATAATGACTGGTGTATTTATCAGATGGGGAAAAAATTGAATCGCCCTTCGGAGGAGTTGGAAGTATATAAAAAACGCAGCTTAAATTACAAGAATTTGTTTAATAAACCTTTTAATTTAATGAGTGGTCGTGAAGCTAATGGTCATTTTCAGCCCAATTTTGAGCCGGTGAAGTGGTGGGATGCTTTTACAGAAGGTAATAGTTGGCATTATTCATGGTCTGTATTTCATGATGTTCAAGGACTAATTGATTTGATGGGAGGAGAGAAGGCATTTGTGAATATGCTTGATTCCGTATTTATTATGCCACCTACATTCGGTGCTAATTCAGATACACGTGGAAGTCTTGTACATGAGATGCGCGAAATGCAAGTGATTGATATGGGACAATACGCACATGGTAATCAACCTATTCAGCACATGATTTATTTATATAATTATGCTGGCGAGCCGTGGAAAACTCAATATTGGATCAGAGAGGTACTGACTCGTTTGTATACACCGGCTCCTGATGGATATTGCGGTGATGAAGACAATGGTCAGACATCGGCATGGTATGTTTTTTCTGCTTTAGGGTTCTATTCTGTTTGTCCGGGATCGGATCAATATGTTTTAGGTGCACCTTTGTTTAAAAAGGCGGTTATCCATTTGGAAAATGGAAAGAAAATTCAAATTTCTGCTCCGGAGAATAGTGATAAAAGTCGTTTTGTACAAGAAGTCAAATATAATGGTAAAAATTACAGTAAAAATTTCTTGGTTCATTCTTCGCTGCTCAATGGTGCCGACATCCAGTTTCGTATGGGGGATAAACCTAATAAAAAACGTGGGATCAATAAAGCCGATTATCCCTATTCACTGTCAAATGAAAAATAATTAATGTTATGAAGAAGATTCTATTATCAGCTTCTTTTCTTCTGATCACAGGATATATGTTCGCCACGGATTTAATTTCCGGGCAAACATATAGGCTTTCTTTGGGAGAAAAAGTCTTATCTGTAAAAGATGGTTCTCTGGCCAATAATTCGGATGTAGTCAGTTGGACGGAAACGAATGTGAATGCTCAGCGATGGGTACTTGTGTCCGGAGAAGGGAAAGGTTATCAATGGATGAATGCATATACTGGTCAATACCTTGCTTGTAGAGGAAATGTTATTTCCGGAGCGCAGATTTGTCAAATGATTTCTGGGGAGTCGGCTGCTACTTGGGAGATTGTGCCAGTTAAAAATCAGGCTGATTTATATTATATAACTCAGTCTGGGCTTTTTTTGGAAGTTGCTGATGTGGATTCAGATGGAGGAAGTGTGCGATTGAGTACCAAGAAAAGTGGGACATTGGCTGAACGTCAGATGTGGAAACTTGAAGTGGTAGAAGCACAGCCGAATTATTTGACAGAAGCAACTCGGGATGCAATGATGGAAGGATGGAAAAAAAACTACTATAATGACAGTCAGGGGCGCTTGGGTGAAGGTGGTTTTTGGGGAGATGCCGAGATGTTTGAGGTGGTTTTGGACGCTTATGAAGTTACAGGAGATATTCAATATAAAACAATGTTCGATAAGCTACATGCTGATTTTATTGCGCGTCAGGGGAATAATTGGGAGTCCAACGACTTTAATGATGATATTGCCTGGATTGTTATAGCCAGTGTACGAGGATATTTAATGACCGGGAAACAAAGTTATTTAGATGTGGCAAAATCTAATTTTGATATGATGTACGAACGGGCAGCCGTACTTCCGCATGATATGCTTATTTGGAATGCAAGTGAGAATCCTTATGGAACCAACTCTTGCATAAACGGTCCGGCTGGAGTTGCTGCTTGTTATTTGGCAATAGCTACAGGAGATGAGAGCTATTATGAAAAGGCACGGAAAACATATGCTGCACAACGTGAATATTTATATAAACCCTCTACAGGACAGGTGTATGATAGTTTTACTTGGCAGAAAGGAGTACCTTCAAATTATAATACTTGGGCATCAACGTATAATCAAGGTACTTTTTTAGGGACTGCCGTTATGCTGTATAATCATTATGGAGACGAACAGTATAAAGAGGATGCCCAAATGATAATGAAGTATACCCGTGAACAGATGTGTAATGAATTTGGTGTTATAAAAGTTTGTCAGGGAGTTGTTGATGATCAGGGAAAATTAGTCGGTGATTTACCAGGATTCAAAGGAATTCTTATGCGCTATGTACGTCGTTTCATGGTTGATCTGTATCAGCCGGATTGTGCAGAATGGATGGCGATAAATGCTTTTCAGGCATATAACAACCGAAACTCTGACGGAGTATCCTGTACAGCTTGGCTGACAAAGACTGTGGAAGAGTATACGACCTATGTTCCTTTTACCAATTATAATAAAGATCCATTCGGTCCTTCTACAGCTGTTTCTGCTGCTTTCAACTCATATATAGGTGATAAAACAGTTCGCAAAGATGCTTTTAGAGGAATAGAAGCAGAGAATTTTGATTATTTGAAAGGCATTTATACGTTGTCGGTAGATGGTGTCGATTCTCCGGTAATGGGAGGGGATAATATGGCTGCGGCTGCGTATACGGGATATCATAATGTTGATTTCGGACCTTATTATGCCAAGAGCCTTGAATTTAGGGTTTTACCTCAAAGACCGAATAGTAAAATCGAAGTTTATTTGGATAGTCCGGATGGCGAATTGTTGGGTACGGTTACCTTACCTAATGAGCAGGAGTGGCAGACTGTTGCGTTGGAATTGTTGAAGCCTTTGGATGGGATGCGTAATATTTATTTGAAATATACCAGAGGAACGGGTGCAGCTAAATTGCAGCTCGATAATTTCCAATTTAAGCAAGAAGGATATACTTCGCAAGATATTACTGATAATGGAGGTACGCTTACCACCTCAGTAGAAGTTAGTACCAAGTTACCGGGTGTTGGTGCTGTAATTGATAATCAAGTAACTACTGCACTTGTCGGTACAGTTTCCGGAGATGCTTGGATTCAGTATCAGTCGCCTTATCCGGTGGTTCTGAAGGGGTATCTGTTGGTAGCAGCAGAAGGAACACAAGAAGGAGACCCCAAATCTTGGAAATTGCAAGCTTCCGAGGATGGGAAAAGGTGGATTGATGTGGATACTCAAAATAATCAGACGTTTGAGACACGCTATCAGAAAAAACAATATGATACTTCTGTAGTGGAGGCTTATACGTATTTCCGTTTATTTGTTTCAGATAGGCAAGGTAATGGTGATCGTTTTCAATTGGCAGAATGGCAACTGTTTGGTACGGCTTTAGCTGATAATTGTATTACTACAGATGGGGGTATGATTTCTGCACAGTATTCCGATGGCATTGAGAAACTGATTGATAAGGATGTGATTTCTACATATCGGACAAACACTTCAGATTTCTGGGTCGAATATGAGGCAGAAGCTGCCTATACTCCTTTATTTTATAGTATCACTACTGCAGATACTCCGGAGAGTGACCCTAAGTCATGGATTCTATATGCTTCTAAAGATGGTAACACATGGATCAAAATGGATCAGAGAACCGGACAGTTGTTCCCTTATAGAGGGGCTACTTATACATATTCGTTCACCACCTCTCCTTCTACAATAGATTCTGAATATACTTATTTCAAGCTACATGTCACAGAAAATAATGGGGCATCTGATACCCGTTTAGCTGAATGGCAGTTGACGGGGAGATATGTGTCTCAGACCTTTTATAATGACATTACTGCAAATGGTGGCGAACTGACTTCTTCATTGAATGAGGCCATCAACTCGGAGACATTGAAAAGACTGACGGATAATGATGGGAATACGTTTTATACGTTTGGTGGTGATGTTGCACCGTGGATCGAATATAAATCGTCTATAGAAGTTAAATTGAAAAGTTTTTCAATCGTATCTGCTGATGAACCGGATAAAGATCCCGTCATGATTAAAGTTGAATACAAAAATGAAGGAGATGCTCGGTTCAAGAGAGCATTCAGAGGGGAAGTGGCATTTACGAAAAGGAATGAACGTGTTTATGTCTCTTGTCCTCGTGTGGTTTCCGGGCAATGTTTTCGTTTGACGATTGAGACTGTCTCCGGTGAAGGTAATGAGGCTAAAATAGCCGAATTTGAATTATATGGTAATGGAATTCTTGCTGACGATTTAACTTCGGTAGCTACGATAACGCCTCAATATGAGAGTGAAAACCCAGAAGAGACAGCTGATAAGTTGATTGATAAAGATGTGGATTCCAAATATTGTGGTCCGTTCTCTTCTCTGTCTGCGTGGATTTGTTGTGAAGTACCAGAGCCTGTAAAAGTGAATATGTATAGTTTGACTTCCGGAAATGATAATGAAGGACGTGATCCGAGAAGTTGGGTTTTAGAAGCTTCAAATGATGGGGTGGACTGGGTGACTATCGATTCTCGTTCGAACCAATCGTTCAGCGATCGTCAGATTACTCAATACTACACTTGCAACCAAGAAGGACAGTCCTATTCTGATTTTCGTTTGCGAGTGACAGAGAATCATGGAGAGGGTATGCTGCAGTTGTCTGAGTGGCAATTGTTTGTAGATTTGAGCGTGGGCATTGAATCCGAAACAGCTATTGAGGCTTTTGTAGATATTCGCGTAATAAATAATAGATTATATATAGATGTGCCCGAAACCGCACAAGTGCAAGTCTGTGATCTTACCGGAATGTTAATACATGATGAGAAAATACAATCAGGTGTGTCTTATATCCCGATGGCAAATCTGAATGGGGGTATGTACATTGTACGGATACAACTCTCTAACCGGACTATTTCCCGGAAATTTATAAAATAAAATTACGGCATTCTATTATGTTAATCATAGTTGTAAATTAAATATCATGAAAAAACATTTTATGGGTATGGTGATGGGAGTAATGCTTTTATTTTCTCTTCCCCTTATGGCTCAAACAGGTAAAGAGTGGGACGATGTGACCGTGACCCAAGTAAACAGGGAAGTAGCGCATACGCTTTCTATTCCTTATGGCAGTGAATCGGACATAGAGAATAATTTAATGGAAGCGTCTCCCTATTTCCTGTCATTGAACGGAGTCTGGAAGTTTAAATGGGTTCCGGATCCTTCCCAAAAACCTATTGATTTTTACGTTCCTTCCTATGATGTAAGTGGTTGGGATGACATAGAGGTTCCTTCTGTGTGGCAGATGTACGGGATTCGTCATAATAAGCCTTGGGACAAACCTCTCTATGTCAATACTGGTTATCCTTTTACTTACGATCCTGTAACTTATAGTGTGATGTCCGACCGTCCTTCTGATTGGACTTATAACAACCTTATGAAGAATCCTGTGGGTAGCTATCGCCGTGAGTTTGTTTTACCTTCCGGTTGGAGTGAGAGGACTGTCTATGTTCGTTTCAATGGTGTCGGACATGGGTATTATTTGTGGGTCAACGGCCAGTATGTGGGTTATTCGGAAGACTCTTATCTTCCTTCTGAATTTGATATCACCCCTTATCTTCAGTCAGGGAAAAATGTGATTGCTGCACAAGTATATCGTTTTACCAGTGGCTCTTTTTTGGAATGTCAGGACTATTGGCGTTTCACAGGTATCCACCGCGATGTCTTCCTATGGTCAGCACCTAAGACTCAGATTCGCGATTATTTTTTCACAACGGATTTGGATGATACATATATGGATGCAAGGGTACGTGTTGAAATAGATTTGAGCGGTCCTGAATTGTCTCAAGGAAAGTTGGACGTCAGAATTATGGATAAGGGCCAGATTGTGGCGGAGATGATCAAGCCGGTTTCTTCAATCCACAAGTATGTATTATATATGGATGTAACCAACCCGAAAAAGTGGAATGCCGAGACTCCTTATTTGTACGATTTGGTTTTGACGTTGAAGGACGGTACCAAGACAGTCGATATCCGTGGCGGTAAAGTGGGATTCCGCGAAGTCGGTATCCGTAAAGACGGTGCTTTATTGATCAACGGGCAGCGGATGGTATTTCATGGTGTGAACCGGCATGACCATAGCGAGATCAATGGTCGTACGGTCTCCAGGGAAGAAATGGAAAATGATATTCGTCTGATGAAGAGGCTGAATATCAATGCAGTCCGCACTTCCCATTATCCTAATAATCCATATTTTTATGAGTTGTGCGATAAATATGGAATTTATGTATTGGCGGAGGCCAATGTGGAGTGCCATGGTAATATGGGTCTTTCCCATGTGGAACAGTTTAAGAAACCGATGGTCGAACGTTCCGAGAACCATGTGAAATGGTTACGGAATCATGTCTCTATTTTTATGTGGTCCTATGGCAATGAATCCGGAAACGGTACAAATTTCGAATCTGTGGAAAAGGCGATTAAGAGCTTGGATAATACTCGTTTGACTCATTACGAGGGTAATAGTCAGTGGAGTGATGTAACCAGTACGATGTATGCCGATTATGACCATATAAAGAATATAGGTGTAGAGCGGGAGAATCAATATAAGAGTGGTCAGACTCCCCGGCCGCATATTCAGTGTGAAAGTAGTCACGCTATGGGAAATTCTATGGGCAATGTCCGTGATTTGTTTGATTTGTATGAGCATTATCCGGCCTTGACAGGTGAGTTTATCTGGGACTGGAAAGATCAGGGTTTGAAAATGGATGTTCCGGGTAAAATTGGGGAAAGCTATTGGGCCTATGGTGGAGATTTTGGTGACAAACCGAATGACGGTAATTTCTGCACAAACGGGGTTGTTTTTTCAGATTATTCGATTTCTGCGAAATCATATAATACGAAGAAGATTTATCAGCCTGTTGACTTCTCATTAAAGGAAGACAATAAGACTTTTGTCTTGAAAAATAAGTTGGCTTTTAGCTCTATCGATTATTTGAATATTGCTTATTCGGTCTTGGAAGATGGCAAAGTGATTAAAACGGGAACAATCGGTGATATGGCCATTCCTGCCGGTGGAACGATGGAAGTGGTTATCGATGCTCTTCCCGTGGATATAAGGGAGGATGCCGACTATTTTATCCGTTTCAGTGCCACTCAAAAATCAGCTACTTGGTGGGCAGAAGCGGGCTATGAGGTTGCTTCCGAACAGATTCAATTAAGAAATGCCCGGAAATCTCCTTACCGTGTGCCAGAGAAAGGAAATCTGACCGTAGAACGGACAGCGAAGGCCATAACGGTGACGGGTTCCTGTTTTAAAGCAATCTTTTCCGTAACTGAAGGTACCTTGGAAAGTTATGTTTTGAATGGTAAGTCAATCATTTGTGAGCCTCTGAAATTGAATGTATTTCGCGTACCTACTGATAATGATAAGACCCATTCTGCAGATTGGGATAATATGGGTTTGAGAAATTTGAAGGTGAAGGCCGGCACATGGGATGTGAAAGAGTCTGTGTCCAAAAATTTGGTTGATTTGAGCGTTACAAATGTGTATACTGCTACACTCCCTTATTCTTTTACGACCCAGTTTTCCTTTAAAGTAATGGATGACGGTACTATTTTCGTCAGCTCGGTGATCGACCCGGCTATAAAAAATGTCATTCTCCCCAAAATCGGTTATGTATTGGAGATGCCTGAAAGTTTTGAAAACTTTACATGGTTTGGACGTGGTCCATGGGATAGTTATGCGGACCGTAAGGAAGCTTGCTTTGAAGGTGTATACAACAGTACTGTTGCCGAACAATGGACCGGCTATGTTTTACCACAGGAGATGGGCAATAAGGAGGAGGTTCGCTGGATGGGTATTACGGATACTGCCGGTACGGGTGCTTTGTTTATCGCTCCGGAGAAGATGTCTGTTTCAGTAGCTCATTGGCGTGCAAGCGATATGTATGTCAATCGTGACAATCGAGTGAAACATCCTTATCAGATGAGTTTCAGAAAGAATACCGTCGTTTGTCTGGATGCCCGGAATCGTGCACTGGGAAATGCCAGTTGTGGACCGGATGTGAGAGAAATGTATGAATTGAAAGCCGAGAATACTATTTTCAATTTTATAATTTCTCCTATAACTGAGAAGAGTAGTAATGACCGGCTCTCGGAGCAGGGCAGAATCTCGAGTCCGGTTTGTTCTCCTGTAAAAATAGAGAAAGATACTAAAGGAAATGTTGTTTTGTCAACAACAACCGAAGGTGCCACTATTTATTATAGTGTAGATGATACGGAATTCCAACAGTACAAAGAACCAGTAAATATGGCTCAGGGTGGAACAATCAGAGCTTATTGCAATCGGGTTGGATATTTTGAGAGTATGTTGACTTCTATGGATATTAATCTTTTTGTTGATAAGTCCTTGTGGAAAATCGTTGGTTGTTCCAGCCAGCAAGGAGGAAGTGAAAAAGTTGAGAATGCGATTGACGGTGATGAATCTACGATCTGGCATACCCAATATGGGAACAGTGAGCCGGCACATCCTCATGAGATTGTGGTAGATATGGGACAGACTTACCGAGTGGATGAGTTCGTCTATCAGGGAAGGAAAGACGGTTCTAACGGCCGTATAAAAGAATATGAAATTTATTTTAGTAATAGTCCGGTTGTATGGGGATCTCCATCTGCTACAGGGCTATTTTCCGATACGCCCGATCCTCAGCATGTAAAGATCATTTCTAATCCATCTGCACGTTATTTTAAATTGATAGCTAAATCCGAAATAAATAATAAGGCGTGGACTGCTGTTGCCGAGCTGGGAATTGAAGCGTCTGCTATTGTTACTCCGATAGGAGAAGCCTGTGATAATTTACTTTCAGACCAAAAATATTATATAAAGGATATTGCTTCCGGATTGTACTTACAGTGGAAACACGATATTGGCAGTAATTATGAAGGAGAATTCTGTATTAATCCTTTAGATCGCAACAATGAAACTTTCGTGTTCACTTTTTCTAAAGTAGACGGTTTTACTTCTTTTTATAATCTTCGAGTTGGTAGTAAATATATGAATAAAGGTGAAGGCGGTTGGAGGTGTGGTATTGGTATGGTAACCGATAATAAAGACGGGTGGATACAGTTGGAGACACAGGATGATTGTACATTTAAAATGCGTGGAATGTGGCAAATATCTAAATATTTCAATTTTGATAACCATACGGAAGGTTCATATATTTATTCTGATAAATCGGACGGTGCACTTCTGAAGTTAGAAAAATTCGGTGAAGTTAGCATTATTCCGGTGACTGATATTCCCGGAATTTCTGTTTATCCGGCTATTTCCAATGGTGAGATTGCCGTATGTACTCCGGGTAAAGCGGTAATAAAAGTGATGAATGTGGGTGGTTACATATTGGCTGACTATCAATCGGAAGGCAAGCTTACGATTGGGATGAATTATACTGATGGAGTGTATCTGGTTGGGGTGGAAACAGAGAACATTCCTCGGATGGCTACCTATAAAGTTATGCTATGTAGATAAATATTTGTTAATCCTATTTATTAATTAAATCGAATCGGAAAATGAGAAAATTACTCTTTTTTTATTTATGTTAGTTTTATCTTTACCCGGTCAGGGGAAAGATATACGTATTTTAGCTATTGGTAATAGCTTTTCGGAGGACGCTATCGAACAGTATCTATATGAACTGGCTCTTGAAGGTGGTGATAACTTGATTATCGGGAATGCTTATCGGGGTGGCCAAGGGTTAGAATCCCATTGGAATGTGGTTGTTAATAATGATGCGGCTTTTGAGTATCGGAAGGTAGTTGATGGGAAAAAAACGAATAATACCAATAGAACCCTCGAAGCGTGTGTGAAAGATGAACCATGGGATTATATAACCTTTCAACAAGTAAGTCAAGATTCGGGAAGACCAGAAACGTATGAACCTTATTTAGGCAATTTACTGGATTATGTGAAAGGGATTGTTACTAATAATAATGTGAAATTCGGATTACATCAGACATGGGCTTATGCAAAGAATTCTACTCATGGTGGGTTTGCTAACTATGGTAATAATCAGCAGACGATGTACCAGGCAATCGTGGATGCTGTAAATCAGGCAAAAAAGAATCATAGTGAAATTAGTTTTATAGTTCCTTCCGGTACGGCTATTCAGAATGGTCGTACAAGTTTTATAGGGGATAACTTCAATCGTGACGGATATCATCTTGATTACGGGATGGGACGTTATACTGCGGCCTGTACATGGCTTGAAATTATAACCGGACAGAGTGCTGTGGGGAAAACTTATAAGCCCTCGGCTGTAAACGATGTTGTGGCTATGGTTGCTCAACAGGCTGCTCATGCGGCTGTAGAATCACCTGATAAGGTGACATCATTAGAGAATATAGGTTATGAGGGCGATAATACAGTGGTGCCTGTAAAACCGGTTAATGTGAATCTTGGATCAGTCAGCGAATCTGCATTGTGGAATAATATTTCTTCTTCCAGTAAATCTGTTTTCGGTTTAAAAGATATGGATGGAAATGATACCCAGATCGTAACGATATTGGACGATGAATTTAACGGAACTAATGGAGAAGGGGTCCAACAAACGACTACCGTGCTTGATATGCCTGCAGATGTAGCCAAAAGTTGCTGGTGGGGATATGCCGAAGGGAATTTTGAAAACAAGCCTCAGCAGCCTACCGGTGGATTTATATTTTTTCATTTAAATAAAAATCTTGTGTATGATTTCTGTATTTTCGGTTCTCGTAAAGGAGCTACCGATAATCGGGAAACTACCTACACATTAACAGGGGAGAATACCCGAATCGGTTATCTGAACACTGCCGGAAACGGAACGGAAACCGTTACTATTAAAGGCGTACGTCCTACTGCAAACGGAGAAATCAGGCTGACTGTCAGTCCTGGTGAAAATAACAATCATAAAAATAAATTTTATTATATCAATGCTTTGCAGATAGTAGCTAAAGAACCGGGAAGTGAAGTATTGGTTGATGAAATTTCGGATGTTCGTGATTTATTGAAAATGGATCCGGATATTAATTATGTGTTGACTGCTGATATTGATCTTACCGGAGTGGTGTTGGACGAATGTGTATTAGATAGCTATTACGGTACATTAGATGGACAAGGACATATTATTTACGGATTGACTATCGATAAGAGTGATTCCGGAGAACTTGGCCTGTTCAGGCACCTTAGGGGCGCTACTATCAAGAATTTAGGTATCGAAAGAGCTTCTATTTTAGGTAATAGTAATATTGGTGCTTTGGCTGGACAGAGCCATGGTGCAGTTATCGAGAATTGTTATGTTGCTAATAGCAGTATATCAGGTCGTGATCATGTCGGTGCTTTGATCGGACAGATGGAAGGTAATGAAGGAGTGGGTAGCCAGATTAATAATTGTTATGCAGCTGCCAATGTTTATTCTCGCGAGTTCCAGGCCGGTGGTCTTGTCGGTACATCTGCTGCAGGGGCCGGAAGTATTCGGAATTCTTATTTTTCCGGACGGGTAGAAGTTGTAAATCAGCGTATTGGAGGAATTTTGGGGTTACAGGATAGTGATGACGTACTTACAATTGAAAATTGTGTCAATTTGGCCGCTCAGTTGCAATGTGATCAGATTTATCGTATAGCCAGTACACGTGACGGTAAATCTGTATTGAATAATAATTATGCTTTGAATACGTTGCCTGCACCAAATGGTAATGATGCCCAGAAAGGAATTGATGTTACTGCTGAGAGGGTTAAACAAGAAGTATTTTATTCGGAAGATTTGAAGTGGAATTTTGATGATGGTTCTTGGAAATGGATAGACGGACTTTATCCGGTTTTGGCATGGCAGAAGGAGGCTGAAACGACTACTTCTCTGATTTATTTGAGTCAGTCTATACCAGTTTTGTCTTTAAGAAAGGGAAGTAGCATCGATCTGAGCCAATATTATGCTTCCGGACATGGAGGTATTTTATCATATTCATGTGCAAATAGTAAAGTGAAGCTGGATGGAAGTATTATATCTGTAACAGAAGACGTTGAGATAACCGATCTGGAAACTGTTACCGTATCTGTTTCTGTGTCTGGTTTTAAAGCTGCGGAGATTAGTATTTCCATTATACCGGACATCATACCGGTTGCTACGGCAGAAGATTTTATTTCAAGAATAACTGCTGCAACAGATGGCAGTTTCAAATTGACAGCCGATCTGGACTTTGCAAATGTTTCATTTAATGGTATTGAAAACTTCTCAGGAAAACTGGATGGTGACGGACATATTATAAAGAATCTGAATATTCAACGTGTCGGAGAAGGGAAATTAGGCTTATTCCTGTCGACTATCGGTGCTGAGATAAAAAATTTGGGTATTGAAAATTCTGTGATCGGTACTAAAGAAAACAAGCACATCGGTAGTTTTATCGGCGAAATGAATGGTGGTAATATTGATGGATGTTATGTCGGTAATAGCCGTATTGTTGGCAAAGATCATGTTGGAGCGTTAGTTGGTCAGTTGAATTCCGGAGCTTTAATGAGCAATTGTTATTCAACAGCATATGTACAAACTACAGGCTGGCAGGCTGGTGGTTTGGTTGGATCTATAAACAACGCTACTATTGATAAAAGTTATTTTTCCGGTGTCGTTGTGGGCAACTGGAATAGGACAGGCGGTATTGTAGGTTTGAAAAATGGTGGAGATGAAACCGGTAATTCCGTGAAGAACAGTGTGAATCTGGCTTCTTATATATTAGGTGCCGATTCTCCCAAACGGGTTGTAGGAGATGGAGGAATAAAAGTGGAGAATAGTTATTCTTTGCTTTCTACCCGCATTGGTAAGAATGTGGTAGAAGCTGTTACGATTATCAGTGAAGATGTAATCGGGCAGGATGGAGCTGACATTTCCTTGCAACAGGCTCGAACTGCTTCTTTCTATGCCGAGACATTAAAATGGGATATGGAAAGCACGTGGATTATTCCATTGGATGGTGAGTCTTATCCTGTTTTGAAATGGCAGTTAGAGAGAGAGAGTAAAATTCAGACAGGGCTTTATGTCGGGATAGAAGTTCAGCCGGCTCAGATTACAGAAAGATTATATCTCTCAATGGATAGTTATGTCTTACCACAGTTTATTTCAACGAATGGTCTCACACTGTCATTATTGTCGGATAATACGAAAGTTGTTACTATTGAAGAACAAACGTTGACTCCTGTTGCTATCGGCTCATCTGTTGTAGCAATGGAAACAGTGAAAGGGATTGACGATCGGTTTGAAATTACTCCGGTAACCTATATTTGTAAAGTGATTCCTGCGGAGGGAGTCGTTGAAATAACGACAGCGGACGATTTGTTGACTATCGATAATTTCCCTACCCGTGATTATGTATTGACAAATGACATTGATTTGGCAAATACTACTTTTAATGGTTTATGTTCTGAAGAGAATCCGTTTACAGGTACATTTGACGGTAACGGCTATATAATAAAAGGGTGGAATTTTAATGATTCGAATGTCGGAACGATGGGATTATTCAAAAGAATGGACGGTGCTGTGATTAAGAATCTCGGTATGACCGGTGTTGCTATTGTCGGTGGTGATAATACAGGTGCATTGGTGGGTATTGCAGATGGAGGAAAGATAGAACGCTGCTATGTCAGCAACAGTAACATTGAAGGAGGAGACCGTGTTTCGGCAATTGCTGCCCGTGTTTCGGCTGGTGTGATAATCGAAAACTGTTACGCAGCTCAATGTACAATTAAAGCAAGGACTCATCAGGCCGGTGGTATCTCTGCTGCTTCCTTTGATGGTGGTGCGACTATTAGCAACTGTTATTTTGATGGAACTATTACGAGCCAGTTCGGTCATGTAGGTGCTATACTCGGATTAATAGACCGTGACGGTGAGATTACAATTCAGAATTGCTTGAATTTGGCAACCTCTATTGCAGGCGGGCATCGTTTCCGCATTGGAAATTGGGGAAATAGAGCATCGATGGCTCATTTTATTAACAATTATTCTATTGGTACTACAGTTTCAGTCGGTGGTGGTTGGGAAAGTACGGATGACCGTAATGGGACGGATCTTTTCGATGATGCCGATGCTAAATCTTTAGAATTCTATAAAGAAACGCTTGGATGGGATTTTGACAAAATTTGGAAAATAGCAGAAAGTGAGGGTTATCCTGTGTTTAGGACTAAAGATGACCCGGTAGGTATGGTTACCGAAAAAACTTTAGAAAATATTGCTGTTTATTCTATAAGTGGTGGTATCGAAATGATTGCTTCACAAGCGGTTCAAATAAATATTTATGCTATTGACGGCCGTCTGGTACGTTCTGTTATGCTGAATGAAGGACGTAATTCGATAACAGGAATCGCTCCCGGTCTGTACCTTGTAAATAGAACCAAGGTAATTGTGACGGACTAACTAACTTACATGTTTGATACTTTTATTAGATCCGGGTGGATGTGGCCATCCGTCCGGATCTTTTATTTAATATTGTAATATTATGAATACATTATTACAGAGAATTCCTCTTTTATCGGTGTTGTTTTGGGGGATTGCAACCCAGGCGGCACAACTTCCTATTATCTTGGAGGCCGAAGATGCAAAATTATTTGGTGAGCTAAAAGTTGAACAAGTTTCCGGTTTTTCCGGAAATAAGTATGTTCATGATTTTCATATAAATTCCGATTCCTATTATTTGTATGAGAATATAGAAGTGGACCAAGCCGGGACGTATGAGTTAAAAGCATTTACTACAGGTACAGCTCGTCCTTTTTATATTAAAGTAAATGATTATGAACGAATCGTTTTACGTACAAGCGACTCTCCAGATTGGAATGCACCTCCTACATCGGTTTCTTCTGCATATATCTATTTGGATGCCGGTACTAATGTCATAAAAATGGGTACCGAATTTGAAAATGGCCCCAATATTGATAAATTTGAAATTCATGCTACCTCTGTGAAAATAGAGAAGCCTCGTAAAGTTACAGTTGCTTTTCCGTATGATTTTACGGATGAGGCTGAGATTATGGCAGAGCATTCAAATGCTACTTTGGCTTTTCTGACAGATAATAATGAAAATACTTTTTATGAAGTATCGGGAATTACTGAAACAACAATAACGGTAGATTGTAAAGAAGATAAGGTACTTACGGGTATGCTGCTCTATGCTGGTAGAGGGGTGGACGTAACTAAATGGAAAGTAGAATATTCAAAGGACGGTCAGACATGGAGACAGTTTAGGCCTGCCTCTACTCGGATGATAGGGATGGGAGATATGGCACTGTTTACATACAACCGTGTTGTAACAAGCAGCACCTATAGTGCGCGTTATTATCGACTTACAGCTACCGGAACTGATAACATACGGATTGCTGAATGGCAATTGTTTGGTTACGCTTTTGATACAGCGGGTAAGAAACCTTATTTCCCTGCAGATGTGACAGAAGGGCTGAATTTGGAAAAGCAGATTTCCGGTTATCCGGAAGGGGGGACAAATGAAGGGATTATGCAATTGTTTGATAAACAATTGACAACAAAATATTGTGCATTGGGTACGAGTTTTTATGTGCAGTGTGTGTTGGATAAAGCTTATCGTTTTAATTCTTATACGGTGACGTCTGCCAATGATGCTTCTGAGCGTGATCCTAAATTATGGAGTTTAAGTGGTTATAATCCAGAAGAAGGATGGATTGAATTAGATGAACGGAGAGATTTTAATTTTCCTGGGCGATACACCACTATGAAATTTCAGATAGATTCGGAAAAGGAGTTCACTGCTTTTCTGTTGGAAGTTTCGAGCGTACATGCCGGTGACCGGGTGCAATTGGCTAATTTACAGGTTTTCGGTGAACCGACGGGTGGTCCTGCTGTAGCTCCGGAAGTACCGTCAACACCTTCTACAGATCCGCGGGAGCGTGCTTCCGAATTAGTCCGTTTGATGACAAAAGGTGAAAAATTATCGTATGTAGGTGGTGTTGACTGGATGTATACGAAAGCTATTCCCCGTCTGGGCATTCCTCAAATGAAGATGTCTGATGGCCCTCAAGGAGTAGGTACTTGGGGAAATTCGACGGCTTATCCTTGTGGTATTTGTTTGGCATCTACTTGGAATGAGGATTTGGCGCATTCATATGGAGAGGCTTTGGCGCTTGATTGCCGTTCACGAGGGGTGAATATATTGTTGGGACCGGCAGTTAATATTCATCGTGCTCCTATGTGTGGACGTAATTTTGAATATATGGGTGAAGATCCGTACCTGACCTCCCGTACGGCAGTAGGATATATCAATGGGCTACAGGCAAATGGGGTAATGGCTGTTATCAAACATTTTACGGCTAACTTTCAAGAATATGACCGGAACTATATAAGTTCGGATATTGATGAGCGGACATTAAATGAAATATATTTTCCTGCTTTTAAAGCTGCGGTGCAGGAAGCCAAAGTAGGAAGTGTGATGAGTAGTTATAATCTTTTGAACGGTACGTGGACTACGCATCACCCTTGGTTGCTTCGTACCGTATTGCGTGATCAATGGGGATTTGATGGTATTCTGATGTCCGATTGGGGATCTACTCATTATTGCTTACCTGCTGCTCAGGGCGGATTGGATCTGGAAATGGCAGGTGGTGAGAAAATGAATCCTGACAGTTTGCGCTATTTCATCAACCGGGGTGATTTGGATATGAATGTGATTGATGAAAAAGTACAACATATACTTCAAACGATGATAAAATTCGGATTTATGGATAATGAACAACTGGATTCCAGTATTCCCGAAGATAATCCGGCTTCTGTAAAGACAGCTTTGGATGTGGCCCGTGAAGGTATGGTCCTTTTAAAAAACGAAGAGAACCTTTTGCCCTTAAAAGTAGATAAAATAAAAAAGGTAGCCGTTGTCGGTCAGAATGCTTTGCGTTATCTCACCGGAGGTGGTAGCGGGCGAGTTACACCTATCCATTACGTGAGTTTTTATGAAGGTATTAAAGCAGTCGGTGTACAGAAAGGTGTTGAGGTGAAATATATAGATGAATATGATCATTTGGATGATGATGTATATGTGGCATCCGGTTCTGATGAACACGGTTTTAACGGAGAGTACTTCAATAATACTGATTTGTCAGGTGCTCCGATTGCTACGAAAGTGGATGCCAATATAAACTTTAATTTCCAGAACGGTACGGGAGTCGAGGGAATTGGTACTTCTAATTATAGTGTACGTTGGACAGCAGAATTGCGACCAATGGAAGACGGAGAATATGTTTTCCATCTTGGTGGTGATGATGGTTTTCGGTTATATATTGATGATAAAAAGGTTATTGATGATTGGAATCCCGGTCAAGAAAGATATAAGACTTACGAGATGAGGTTGTCTGCAGGCAAAACCTATGCAGTCAAAATAGAATATTATCAGGGGACGGGTGCCGCTATTATTGATTTTTATTGGACGAAAGTGGGCGCAGATGATTACTTTCAAGCAAGTTTGAATGATGTAGACGTGGTAATTGCATGTTTTGGACATGACTCTGGCAGTGAAGCAGAAGGCGGGGATCGTACTTTTGCTTTACCTTCTAAACAAAAAGAGTTGATCACGAAAGTCATATCGAAGACTACCACTCCTATTGTCGGTGTGGTTACTGCCGGTGGTAATGTGGAAATGCAATCTTGGATACGGCATTTGGATGGGTTGTTATGGGCATGGTATCCTGGGCAGGAAGGTGGAACGGCTTTGGGAGAGATTTTATTCGGTGACATAAATCCGTCAGGAAAATTACCTGTGACATTTGAAAAGCGCTGGGCTGATAATCCGACTTATAATAGCTATTATGATTCGGATAATGACAAACATGTAGAGTTTATCGAGGGTATATTTATGGGTTATCGCGGGTATGATAAATCCGGAAAAACGGTACAATATCCTTTTGGGTATGGGCTCTCCTATACGACATTTAATCTGTCACAGATGACTGTAGAGCCTGCAATAGGTGCCGATGCTATTTTGAAAGTAATATGTGAACTAAAAAATACAGGGGATGTTGCCGGCGCACAAGTGGTGCAATTATATGTAGGTAAAAAAGGGGAGAGTAAGGTAGAACGTCCTTTGAAGGAGTTAAAGGCTTTCAAAAAGGTATACTTGAAACCGGGTGAATCGCAGAAAGTAGAATTCTCTTTATCGGAGGATGCTTTTTCTTACTATGATGTGGATCAAGCTTCTTTCGTTGTAGACGAAGGTAGTTATGATATAAGCGTAGGCTTTTCTGCAGATGAATTGCTATTGAAAGAAGAAGTAGTGATAAAGAAGCCTACAGGTCTCCAATCGGATATTTTCGTTGATAAGACTTACTTACTTCCTACTGTAGTGGAAGCAGGTGAGTCTGTGAACATCAGTTTTGGCATTGTTGCCAAGGCCGATGTGTACAATACTTCGGGAGTATTAAAGGCCAATCTTTACAATACGGATCGTATTCCTACTACAGGTTTAACACAAGGAATGTATGTTGTCCACATGTGTGTTAATGATAAAAAGATAAATGGAAAATTTATTGTAAAGTGATATTGGCATCGGATGAGTAAATTAAAAATAGTGTGTTATATCTTAAATTATGAACCCCAAAAAAACATGTTATGAGAAAACTATTAACTTTATTTTTATGCCTGTTTACTCTGATAGCTAAAGCTGAAGAGTTTTCTAAAATTTATGTGGTAGGTGCTGCTTTTGACTGTGGCTGGACTGCTGAAAAAGCTTATTTGATGGATGATGAGGGTAACGGCATTTTTACATGGACCGGAAAAATGAAACGCAATGATTTTAAATTTTTGCTGAAAACCAATCCGAATGATATATGGATTGACTGTTTGAATGCCGAAGTGGCGAATGAAGCTGTTGTGATCGGAAAAGAACATAAAATCCGGCATGTCGAAAATTCTCGTGTAACTAATGATGATTATAAATTTATCATGAATGACGAAGGATCGTTCAAGATTACGATCGATACCAGAAAAATGACTATGATTGTGACACCGGACGATTTGATTTCTGTTTCAGCTCTGGATGGTCGTGGAAAAAGAATCGTGAATATTTATTCGTGCAGTGGGAAAGCAAGTGATTCGGAGAATGCTTATAAATTGTTGTTAAATAAGGATGAAATAAACAATAATAAGAGTAATAAATGGGCGTATAAAGGTGATGATCCTTGGGTAATATTCTCTTTACCTGCTATTTATTCTATCAATAAATTTGGCTTTCGCGATGGAAGAATTTTAGAGACGGGAAGTGATGTCTATAATCTTCCGGAATATAAAGTATATGTTAGTACTACCGGAACAGCAGAGGCTGATTGGACAGAGATTATTCATGAGACTAATGTTGGTGATCTGGATACAAAAGTGAAACGGATTACTCCGGTAGAAGCGCGTTATATTAAGTTTGTACCGGTAAAAGATGCCAGGGATTCTTATGTACGTATTTATGGTGTAGACATTTACGGATCATATGTCCGGCCACTGAATGAAGAAATAGTCAGTACAGGGAAAACGATAGTCGATTATCATAATAGTTGGAGTAATCGGGAAACACCGGCTAATATTATCGATGGAAATACAGATGCTGTCGATGGAGAAGATGCTAATAACCCTTGGGCTTTCGGAAAAAAAGAAGGTACGGATGGCTGGGTTGTGATCGACCTGGAGCAGGAATATGAAATCAATAAGTTCGCGTTGATCGATAGTGAAGAATGGTTGACAGGATATAAAGTATATGCATGCAGCTTTGCCGGTACGGATGAAGATTGGAAATTGGTTTTCGATGGAACGTTTGAAGCGATGCAGGTGCGTAAAGAAGGTGTACCGGCAGAACCTTTTGCCAGCCGTTTCCTGAAATTGGAAATTCCTTCGGAGTATCAAAAAGGATTGGCGCGTATCCGTGAATTCGAGGTTTATGGAAAATCGGCTGTTCAACCGGAAATCATATCTAATAATGCGGATCTGAAAGCTGCCTATGAATTAGCTTTATGGACAGTGAATATCAATACGACTCAAAATGGTATTCTGAATGCGGGAGCCCGTTATGATGGAAACTGGACACGCGATCTGTCTATTAATGTATGGAACGGTTTTCCGTTGTTACAGCCGGAAATCTCGAAGAATTCATTATTGCATTTATTGGAAGATAACGAACAAGAGTACATCGGTGCAGAATATTGGGATAAGATAATTTGGGTAAAAGGTGCTTATATGTACTATCAGATGACTGGCGATAAAGAGTTTTTGAACCAGATATTGAAGAGTGGGGTAAACACCATTCATCAGTTGGAGGAAATGAAGCGTGATAATAACCCTGTATATGATTCTCAATACGGGCTGTTTACAGGTCCTTCTGTATTTAATGATGGTATTGCCGGATATGAAGAGCCTGTATGGTCCGGTGATTCTAAGGGGGGAGCAGTTGTCAGTCATCCGGCACATAATAAAATAAAATGTTTAAGTACGAATTGTATTTATTATGAGGCGTATCGTTTATTGGCACATATCGCAACTATTTTGGGAGAAGAAGAGACTGCTACTGAAATGGAGAAGAAGGCTGAAAACTTAAAAACTAACATACGTACCCATCTCTTTGACAGAGAAACCGGTAAATTTAATTACCTGATCGATCAGAATGGAGATCTGCATTCATTCCAAGAAGGTTTGGGTAATTCGTTTGCAATATTGTTTGACATTGTATCACCGGCGGAGGCAGAGAAAATAATATCCCAAATGCAGGTTACTAAATTTGGCCTGCCTTCTATTTATCCGCATTTCAAACGATTCAGCGATGAGAAGCCGGGACGCCATAATATGATGATTTGGCCATTTGTAAATGCTTTCTATGCGGATGCTTGTACCAGAACCGGTGATTATGAAAGATTTACATTCGAACTGTTTAATTTAGTAGATCTTGGTTTAAATAAAGGTGGTAATGATTTTTGGGAAATTTATGATCCGAAAGACGGACATCCTGATGGAGGATGGCAGACCGGTAGCCATTGGGGGGGACTTCAACATCAGACTTGGTCGGCAACCGGATTATTGCGTATGGTTTGGTATGGTCTTGTAGGTATGCGTTTTGAGGACGAAAAATTACGTTTCGAACCATTTTTACCTGAAGAAGTCAATTCATTGGAACTTACCAGATTGAACTATGGGAACATGATACTTAACGTTAAATTGGAAGGCGAAGGGAACCGGATCAAAGAGTTTAAGCTCAATGGCATTGCAATGGATACTCCTGAAATACCTCAAAACTTGACAGGAGAACAAACGGTTAGCATTGTTCTGGAAAAATCAAGTGGAGTCGGTGTTGCACAATTAAATCAGGATAATTCTTTTTTCACATTAACCCCTGATGAGGGAAGAATTAGAGTACAATTGAAAAATGATTATCGGGCTGACATAGTTACACTGTTTGATATGTCGGGAAAATCAATTGTAGTCAAAAAAAAACAGAGTGGAAACTTTCATATAGGGAGTAATCTTCATAAGGGAATTTATACCGTATCATTAGAATGTAATAAAGAAGTTTATTCGCAAAAAGTGATTATTCCTTGAAATTAATTTTAATGACTGTATGAAAATATTTTAATGACTTATACAGGTCTGGCAGATATTTCGATAATTTGTCGGACCTGTAAATTCTTAATTTTTAATTATCAAAAAACGTGAGGAAAATTACTGTATTTCTATTGTTATGTTGTATCGGTTGGTTGCTTTCAGCAAGGGCGGCCGATTCAGTAAAAAACACAAATAATGGTGTGTTGAAACAATCTGTTTATATTGATTTTGGTAAAAACAATGGTTTGGATGGAAATGTGACGGAAGGGCCGGATCAAAACGGGCATTATTGGAACAATGCCATAGAAACGGAATATGGAGAAACATTGGAACTGGTGAGCGGAACCAATGAGAGTACCGGATTTATTATGGAGATTACTAAAAAGTTTTCGGCCAATGGTATTCGTAATGGAGGACTTCTTGTACCGGACCAGACAGAATTAGGTGATTTGGCAATATCTACAGCCACACAAGATTATTTTTATATTGAGGGTGCGGGTGCTAATGGTAGTTTCCGCATTAAAAACTTGAACAAGAATCGTGCTTATAGATTTTATGTGTTTGGCAGTCGTGCGCAGACTGGAGATGAAGAACGTATAGGATATCTTTCATTTACCGGTTCAACAGGAAGTCATGGCACTTATCGTATGACGGGCAAAGCAATCGGAACTAATGGGGAAAACCAGAACACGGGTGATATTTATGTCACCGACTATATTTTTCCGGATTTTAAAGGGGAAGTTGACTTTCAATTAGCAATAAAATCCGGTGGCTTTGCTCATATTAATGCAATGAAGATAGAGGAATATGGAGAGGTTGATCCGTTGGCTGTGAAACAAGATTTTTATATTGACTTCGGACGCAGTGACGGAACGAACGGACATCATACAATCGGAGCCGATGTAAACAATCATTATTGGAATAACGCTTTTGAGAAAGATAATTTTACTGTTAGTAAGGGTGCGATGCTGAAGTTGGTAAATTCTGCCAATGTACCGACCGGGGTCGAGATGAAATTAGGATCAGGCTTCCGTTCCAACGGACGGTTGAATGGTGGCTTGCTTAATCCGGATGTGGCGCTTTTAGGGGATCTGGCCATTGAGACAGCTACAGAAGATTATATTTTTATTGAAAATGGAGGAACGGATATTCCGGGTATTATCGATTTCAATAATTTGAATCCGAAGTCCGGTTATCGTTTCCATGTATTTGGTTGCAGGGATACGGAAACAGATCGTATGGGACTTTTTACATTCTCTGGAGAGAATAGCAGTACCGGAACTTATAAAATGGGGGGGAAAAATAGTGGAGGGAACGGTATAAACCATACAACCGATCGTATTTATGTATCGGATGTTGTTTATCCGGATGCTAACGGCAGTATTCGTTTCAATATCGATCTTTATGCTGATAAGTTTGCACATATCAATGCTATGAAGATAGAGGAATGTACGAATGACCCTGTAATAAAAGCTACTTCGATCACTCTGACCGGACAAGATATTACGGAGTCTGGCCAGACTTCCCAGATACAGGCTCGTGTTTTGCCCGAAGGGGCCATCTTTCCGGCCATTCGATGGAGTGTAGATGACGAATCGATAGCTCGCGTTGATAATCAGGGAATTGTGTATCCGAAGACTAATGGGAAGGTGAAAGTCACCGCATCTATTGTATATGATGAAAAAACTCTGTCTGATGAAATTGAAATAAATATTAGTGGTCAGTTAGGTAGTGCTCATTTTACGGGTACGGCTGTAGAAGAAGATGCCGAGATGCAAATGATTACTGATTTACAGGGGACCATCACCAATCTCTTTGAAATATATACCTCTTTAAAGGGGACAGGTTCATTCAGTTTTTATCGTGACTTGGGTAATGATAAAAAAGTAGTGTATGGTAAAGGGAAAGCTGAAGGCTCGTTGATGGAAAATGGGGAGCCTATTCAAACGGATATTACAGGACCTGTACGCATTAGTATTGATCTGACCGACAATACCTATGAGATTTTGCCGATTACTTCCTTGAACATTGTGGGGACTTCCACTTCTACCGGTGCTGATGTAACGAAAGGATTGCCTTTAGAGTATCAGGGTAAAGGCATATGGGCTGCACGGTTGACATTGAATGGTGGTGATCCGAAGTTTAATTTTATAATAAATAAGGACGCAACAGAATGTTTGAAACGTATAAAGGGTACTAATCGGGTGGTTAAGCAATCACAAGGTGAATCGTATGGTATGTCATTAGAAGACATCCGTACCAACATGAATGGTGGTGAATTTTATGTAGAAGTCAATCTGAGAAAATATACTTATGCGGTAAGTTGCGGTGAAACAGAAGCGTTGAAGATTTCCTATATGGGCTCTTCGGTTGCTAACGGATCGGGAACACCGGATATGCATGGATATGCTTATATGTATACTCAATTGCTGACCAAACGTCATGAAGAAGGACGCGGTTTGGACTGGAAGACTTCAAATATTTCTATCGGAGGAAATACAACTGCTAATTTATTGGATCGATGGGAACGTGATTTATTGAGTAATTGCAGTAGTTATGTGATTTACGGGCTTTCGTTAGGTAATGAAGGTGTACATGACCGTGGCGAAGCGGCCTATAACAGTTATCGTGACGGCATGTTGCAAGCCATCAAACAAGCAGAGGATGCCGGAATCGTACCGGTTATGGCCAATAATTATACACGTGCCGATTACAATGAAAGCGATTATAACTATGTAAAGAAGCTGAATTTACTGATACATGAATGGGATTTACCGAGTATCAATACGTTGGGAGCTATTGACGACGGTAAAGGCCGTTGGGCCAGTGGATATGAAAATGATGCATATCATCCCAATTCAGCCGGACATCAAGAATTCTGTTATGCTATAGTTCCTTCTTTATTTGATGCCTTGGAAGCAGGAAAACCATTGCCTAAACGTGTACAGGGGACATCCTGTGAGTTGGGAAGAACGACAACTTCCCGCCAGATCGAGTGGATACCGGAAGAAACGGTTCATCCATTTACCGTTTCATTTGATATCAATACAACAGGAACCGGTACGATTGCCTGGTTTGAGAATGAGAGTGGGAATGGCTTCTTCAAAATCAAAACAGACGGGACATTGGTTTACGAGTCTCCACTGAACGGGAAAATTCAGTCTGAGACAACTATCAACACAGGGGGGTGGAAACGTGTTACTCTGACTCATTATTATGCATGGGGAAATACGATATTGTATATCGATGATATAAAAGTAGGGGAGCTTCCGGAAAAATTATCTCCTAAAAAATTTGTTTTAGGTAGCAACTTAGCTCCGGATCAGATATTGTATCGTGAGTTGTTTTTTTGGCGTTCCGGGATGAATACTGAAGAAATTGCATATGTGAATCAAGGTAAGATGATGAAATCCAGCCTTGAAATTTATGCACCGTTAGGAGGTGATCGGTTTTTGGAAAATCTGGCACAGTCTACGAATGAGTTGGAGTTTGTTAATGCCGGTTTTACTATGGATCAGAAACTATATATAGATTTTGGAAAAGATGATGGTACCAATGGAAATATTACAGGAAAAGATAAGAATGGAAATTTTTGGAATAATGCAGTGAAGACTGCGGCAGGTACGGAATACTCACTCGTCAATTCATATAATCAGCCGGTTGATTATAAAATGCATTTAACTACCGGTTTTTTGTCGAACGGCATTAAAAACGGTGGACTATTGGAACCGGATACCGAACTTTTGGGAGATTTTGCTATTAATACGGCGACTCAGGATTATTTTTTTATTGAAGAAAATAACGGAGCGGAAAAGGGAGGTATCGACTTTAAAAATCTGAAACCCGAAAAAGCATATAAATTTTATGTCTTCGGTAGTCGTTATGATACTAATGACAGAACTGGCTTGTTGACGTTTACCGGTACAAATTCTTATCAGGGTACTCATCAGATGGGAGGAGCTAACATTGCTGAGGGAGATATAACCGGGAATACAAAGAACCAGAATAATAATACGATTTTTGTATCTGAGGCTATTTATCCGGATGTTGACGGGACTATTCATTTTGAATTGGCGCGTTATGCCGGTAAGTTTGCTCATATCAATGCAATGAAAATTGAAGAGTACAGTGTAGCTTACGCATCCGGTACCTCACCGATTATTAGTACGACTCCTGCCGATGGTATGGGAGTACGTATAGCCAGAATTCATTCGGCTAGCGGTGGGTTTAATAATGAAGGGCCTGAAAATTTACTTCTTGATAAAAATGTAACTGGTAATGGGAATAAGAAATGGTGCTACAACAGCACTGATAATTTTGTGATTATAGAACTTTCCGATTACTATGACGTAGATAAATTTGTGATTGAGGATTGTAAAACCCGTGAACCGAATAATCCGAATTTGTCTGAGTATCATATTTATGTAAGTACTGCAGGGACATCCGATGCCGATTGGAAAGAGGTGGTACATGAGATAAACCAGAGTGATGTGATGTATAAAGTCAAAGAGATTACTCCGGTGAAAGCACGTTATATCAAACTGGTACCTAAAATTAGCAGTAATACGGTACGTATTTATGGTTTTAAGATTTATGGACGTAAATCTTTCGATTCGGTTTATGAAAATGCTTTGATCAGTGTTGGAAAGCCCGTTATTATACAGCAGGACGCTCCTAATGTACAGAATGCACCGGTAGCTTTGTTCGATGGAGAAATGAAGGCGGCCAATAGTAAATGGTCAACTTCTACCGCTGGTGATAAATCTGTGGTGGTTGATCTGAAAGATAATTATGCCGTTTCCGGTTTTAAACTGTACGATGCCGGATCCGTAGATGGTAAAAATGAAAATATCAATGGGTATATATTGTCCGTAAGTCAGAATCTGTCGGATTGGGAAGTTGTAGAGGATGCAAATAATAAAGCCGATGAGAATATTAAAGAGGTGGAAGTGTCTCCGGCCAAAGTAGCTCGTTATATAAAATTGGAAGTCCCGGCCGACCGTTTGGGAACTTCCGGTTCGTTGAATCTGTACGAATTCAATATTTTCGGTAAGTTGAATGTCACTGCCAGTGATGCTTCCTTGTTGACTTTACAGGTTGAGGGAAATAGCTTGATGCCGGTTTTTGAAGCAGAACGTACTGTCTATTCGGTAAAGGTAGCAAAAGAGATAGAGAAAGTGAACATAAAGGCGGAAGCCAGAAATCCGGAATGTGAAATTGGTGGAGATTTGGGAGAAAAGTCGTTGATTTTAGGCGAAAATGATTTCTTCATTACAGTGAAGTCGGCAGATCGTATGACCGAAAGGATTTATACGGTAAAAGTTTATCGTGCAGATAAATCCGCTATTGCCGGAATTGAGTCATTGAGTATTGAAGGTCTTGAGTTGGAACCTGATTTTAGCCCTTCCACTCATTTATATCGGATGGAAACAAAAGATTCCAAAGTGGTTGTTGCTGCTAAAGCTACCAGTGAATATGCAAGGATTAATGGCATCGGAAAAATAGAACTGACTGATGGACTGAATGAACTGAATGTAGAAGTGATTTCAGAAGATGGGAAGAACAGGGAGAACTACACAATCATGTTGTATAACACGAGTAATTTGCTGAGTGTGTCGTCTCCCGATGGCAAGGGTAAACGTATTGTCAACATCGACAGTTATAGCGGCATGACGGGCACTCACGAGAATCCTTTCAGGCTGTTGAGGGGTTGGAAAGAAAATTTGAGTGGTGACAATACGATGAAGTGGTGTGATACTTCTGCCGCTCCATTCATTATTTTTTCTTTGACCGGTATTTATACGATTAATCACATTGAATTCCGTGATTGTAAGATGGTAGAATCCGGTTGGGCGAATGTTCCCGGTTACTCAGTTTATGTCAGTACCACAGATACGTTGGATGGAAGCTGGACGGAAATAATTCGTGAAACGGGAGTCGCATCGATTAATGAGAAAGTGAAATCGTTTGATCCGGTAGATGCACGTTTTGTGAAGTTTGTTCCTTCTAAAGGTGATAATGCTGTTCGTATTTACGGATTCGACATCTATGGGCAGTTTAAGGAAGCGATTGACCGGAATGGCGTAATCAGTGTAGGGAAGACGATTTTGAATTGTTCTGCCGGAACCAATGATATGCTGACTGCAGCAAATGCCTTGGATGGACGGGAAGGTACCGTTTGGGAATTTACCAGAAGAACAGCAACCTTGGAAGTCGATTTAGAGGAGGTATATTCTATCGATGGATTTGCGTTGACGGATTCTCTGGACCGCATCAGTGGATATAAGGTTGCCGTTAGCCGGGATGGCGTAACTTGGGAGACTATAGCTGAAAAAACATTTGAGGATATAAATATAAAGAAGAAAGTCATCTTATTAGAGGAACCGGTGGATACGCGTTATGTACGATTGACCGTTCCCAGTACTGCACAGCGAGGAACTACTTGTATTAAGGAATTTGAGGTATACGAGTCGGGGGCATTGGTCGGTATTGAAAGTATTGACGATACAGCGGACTTGGATGATTTGCTCATTTGGCCGAATCCTGTATCCCGAGGAACTAAAGTGCATTTAAACGGTAACGGTCATGTAAGCGTCTGTTCACTTCAGGGCATTTTAATAGCGGAATATTATTTTTCCGCAGATTGTGTGATACCGACAGATGGCTTAAAGGCAGGGATTTATATTGTACGGCTGGATAATGGAGAAGAAATAAAAACAGGAAAATTAATAGTGAAGTAAGAAAAACGTTCTGTGATTCTGTCTCCGGTCGGAATTATCCGGAGATAGGGTTATGGAATGTCTTATTGGGCCATAGAGATTATGAAAAGAATTTATTGGATTTATTGTGGAATATTCTTTCTGTTGGGAGAGATTTATTCTTTACCGGCATTTGCACAGAAGATAAAGATTGCATGTATTGGTAATAGTATAACCGAAGGAGTTGGAGCGTCATCCGGCTCGGCTACTTATCCATCTGTATTGCAACGTGATTTGGGTACTGAAAAGTACGAAGTCTCGAATTTTGGTGCAAGCGGGCGTACTTTGATGAAAAATGGCAAGGAATTTGACGGTACTGCTTCTTCTTATTGGGATCATGAGCGTTATCTGAATGCTTTGAAATATAATCCGGATATCGTGGTGATTAAGTTGGGTACCAATGATGCCAAAAAGATAAACTGGGACAATATCAAAGAACAGTATACCGGAGATTATGTTGCACTGGTGAATTCGTTTAAGGAGCTTGTCAGTAAACCGAAGATTTATATTTGTTATCCTCTTCCTCTTTTCGGACCCGGCAATTGGATTAATGAGGATAAGGTAATGACGGAAGAGATGATGCCTATGATTGATCAGGTTGCGAAGGAAACCGGTGCGACTGTAATAGACTGTCATACTCCGTTTGAGGGTAAAGGATATTTGACCGGTGATAAGATTCATCCGAATGATAAAGGTTATATTTTTTTGGCCGATATCATAGCCCGTAGTATAGCTCCGGAAGCAGATATTCCTGATCTACCGGACGATTTATTTATTCAAATTTCCGGATATGACAAGGGAGACTCCGGGGTCTTTATGGAATCATCCCTTGCGGGATTGAATATAGCTCCCTTGTGGGACAACGATGCCAAGACGATTTTGGAAACAGATTTTTCCGGTCAAACAGAGTGTTGGTTCTCGGTAGAATTACCTCGTTCTGCCGGTTTGAAAGCGTATGCGATAACCTCCGGAGAAGATGCTTCTAAAGCTCCTGTATCATGGAGACTGGAGGGACGTACTAAAACTTCTGCATCCTGGAGAACTGTCGATCGTCAGACAGATATTATATTTGCTGCGAATGAAACGAAGGTTTTTGATGAGAAAGTCAGTTTTACTCCTTATGATTATTTTCGTTTGAAGGTTTTGAAAGTAAACGGGAGTGACCGTTTAGCAATTGCAGAATTTCAGTTGTTTGGTTGTGACAAACCCTTACGAAGTTCTTTAATGGATCCGGAAAACGCTGGTATGATGAGTGCTCAGTTCAATACTCTTCCTCATGAGGGATATGGCAATTTGAGTGATGGAAATATTAATACAAAATTTTGTACGGCGATTTCCGAGGGTAATAGTATCTGGATACGGTATGACTTGCCGAAGGCAGTCAAAGTAGATGGATACGCTTTGATTTCTGCCAATGATTCTCCTGATCGTGACCCGGCAGAATGGATTTTATATGGTTCTATTGATGGCAAAAAGTGGGATAAACTGGATGTCAGAAACAGCCAGAAGTTTTTAGGACGCTATACTACACTGGAATATCCAATCGTATCTGATAAAGAATATAAAAGTTTTAAGCTTAACGTAACAGGGAAAAACGATTTATTTCAATTGGCTGAATGGCAATTGTTTGAAGCTTCTGACGGGGTGGGGATTCAGAAGAATATACTGTCGGAATTTACGATTTATTCCGATAATGGCGGCTTGTTGATTAAATCTCATGCAGATGTTACAGGATATTACGAATTGTTTTCAATTGCCGGCCAATGCTTATCCAAGGGGAAGATCGGACCTGGAACGACTCAGCGTGAATATCTGCTTTCCGGTACTTATTTGGTGTCATTAGAGATAAGGGGACAAAAAGAAATGCGAAAAGTGATTATTGGCCATTAGTGGATTTGTGTGGGAGAGAGGAAAAGGATATCTGATAACGGTATCCTTTTTTTATTGGAATCAAGTGAAATCGGTAATATTGGTATTAATATCTGTAATTTATATAGTAATCGACTGGATAAACATGTGTATTTTTGTACCGGATTAGTTGCTTTTTAAATGAAATTGCCCATGTTACGAAAAATTAGAGTCTCATTCGCTGTCTTATTTTTTGTGTTGATTACTTTGTTGTTTCTGGATTTCACCGGAACGGTCCACACGTGGTTCGGCTGGATGGCAAAGATACAGTTTTTGCCGGCGTTGTTGGCATTGAATTTGGGGGTCGTTGTGTTGCTTGTCCTCCTGACGTTTATTTTCGGACGCATTTATTGTTCGGTAATCTGTCCGCTCGGTGTGTTTCAGGATATTATATCATGGATGGCCGGAAAGCGGAAGAAGAACCGTTTTCGTTATTCTAAAGCAGTAAGTTGGCTACGTTATGGGGTACTCGGAATTTTTGTAGTGGCATTAATCGCCGGTGCCGGGTCATTGGTCGCTTTATTGGCACCTTATAGCTCGTACGGACGCATTGCATCCAATCTTTTTCAACCTGTTTATATGTGGGGGAATAATTTGTTGGCATTATTGGCCGAACGTGCCGACAGCTATGTTTTTTATTCCGTGAATGTATGGGTGAAGAGTTTGCCGACATTCATGGTTGCCATCGTATCCTTTGTAGTGATTGCAGTTTTAGCTTGGCGTGCCGGACGGACCTATTGCAACACTATCTGTCCGGTGGGGACTGTTTTAGGATTTATAGCAAGATACTCTTGGCTGAAACCAGTGATCGATTCATCGAAATGTGTGAATTGTAATCTCTGTGCCCGCAATTGCAAGGCTTCATGCATCGATATTAAAGAACACCAAATAGATTATAGCCGTTGTGTGGCGTGTATGGATTGTATCGGGAAATGTCACAAAGGCGCGATCAGGTATATGCATCCGTCCGGTGAGAGAGTAAAAAAGACGGACGATCGGGTGACAGGTGAACAGATAGATAGGGCGAGGCGTAGTTTCTTTACGGCTACTGCTGTATTGGCTGCTACTGCGGCAATGAAGGCACAGGAGAAGAAAGTAGATGGCGGTTTGGCGGTGATCGAAGATAAAAAGATACCGGACCGGGCGACCTCGCTTACTCCTCCCGGTTCATTGAGTGCCCGTCATTTTGCGCAACATTGCACCGCTTGCCAGTTGTGCGTATCGGTATGTCCGAACGAGGTGCTTCGCCCTGCTACCGATTTGATGAAACTGATGCAGCCGGAGATGTCCTACGAGCGTGGGTATTGCCGGCCGGAATGTACCAAATGCGCCGAGGTTTGTCCCGCCGGTGCAATTTCTCCGATTACTCCGGCAGACAAGTCGGCTATCCAGATAGGGCATGCCGTTTGGATAAAGGAGAATTGTGTTCCGTTGACGGATGGGGTAGAGTGTGGAAACTGCGCCCGACATTGCCCGACGGGTGCTATCCAGATGGTGGCTTCCGAACCGGATTCTCCCGATTCGCTTAAAATCCCCGTAGTCAACACGGAACGCTGTATCGGGTGCGGTGCATGCGAGAATCTTTGTCCGGCACGTCCGTTCAGTGCTATTTATGTAGAGGGACATCTGGCACATAAAATCATTTAAGAAAAGGAAAAAAGGGAGGAAATAAATATGGCTAAGAAGAATAGGAGAGAGATCGATCGTCGTGAATTTCTGAAAGTGCTGGGAGTAGGCACTGCAACTACTACAGCCGCCTTGTATGGTTGTAGCCTGAAGGACGGTTCGGTAACGGTGGCGGGTGGTTCTGGAAATACTCCTACCGGTGAGATGACTTATCGCATTAATCCTTCTACGGGAGATAAGGTATCCATATTGGGGTATGGCTGTATGCGTTGGCCGACGGTGGTCAAAGGCGGCCAAGATGAGATAGATCAGGATATGGTGAATGAACTGGTCGATTATGCTTTGGCGCATGGAGTGAATTATTTTGATACGTCACCCGCCTATTGCAAGGGACGTTCGGAACATGCCACGGGTATTGCCCTCAGCCGCTATCCGCGCGATAAATATTTCATAGCCACTAAATTATCGAATTTCTCACCGGATACATGGGGCAGGGAAGCTTCTATAGCCATGTATCATAATTCTCTGAAAGAGTTACAAGTAGATTATCTTGATTATATGTTGCTTCATGGCATCGGTATGGGCGGAATGGAAGCCATGAAAGGACGCTATCTGGACAATGGCATACTCGATTTTCTGGTCAGCGAACGTGCGGCGGGGCGCATCCGTAATCTCGGTTTTTCTTATCATGGAGATATCGAAGTCTTTGACTATCTGCTTTCCCGGCACGATGAAATAAAATGGGACTTTGTGCAAATCCAACTCAATTATGTCGATTGGAAACATGCCAAGGAGGTAAATTCCCGTAATACAGATGCCGAATATCTGTATGGAGAGTTGGTCAAACGCAATATTCCGGCCATTATTATGGAACCTTTATTGGGAGGTCGGCTTTCGAATGTTCCCAATCATATTGTTTCCCGTCTGAAGCAGCGACGTCCGGAGGACAGTGTCGCTTCATGGGCCTTCCGTTTTGCCGGATCACCGGAACATGTGCTTACGGTGTTGAGCGGTATGACTTATATGGAACATTTGCAGGACAATTTACGCACTTACTCACCATTAGTTCCATTGGCCGATGAGGATAAGGAATTTCTGGAAGAGACGGCACAATTGATGCTTAAATATCCCACGGTGCCTTGCAATGATTGCCAGTATTGCATGCCTTGTCCTTACGGTATCGATATTCCTTCTATCCTGATACATTATAATAAATGTGTGAATGAGGGAAATCTGCCCAAAAGCAGTCAGGACGAGAATTATCGTAAGGCCCGTCGTGCTTTTTTGGTAGGTTATGACCGCAGTGTGCCGCGTTTGCGTCAGGCGAACCATTGCATCGGATGCAACCAGTGTGTGCATCATTGCCCGCAAAATATAAAGATTCCCGAAGTATTACATCGTATCGACCGGTTTGCAGAGCAATTGAAGCAAGGTACATTGTAATAAATCCGGGAAAGTTGGCGGGCACACATCAGGTGGCGTAGCCTGGATGTCAGAATACTTTTTCCTGTTTCAATACGTACATGTCGGCAAGTGCCCCGGTAATGGGTTGTTTGTCGGCATCGAGTATCACTATCCGGCCTTCCTCTACTTTATAATACGACTTTTCGCCGTTTTTGGAAGTAGCGGTCAGGATATTGCCTTCTACCTTGAAAGTTCCTGTTTCATTGAACTCTCCGTCTTTCCGTTCAAGGTAGATGTATTTTTGTGTATAGGTACGGTCTTTATTAAAAATTAAGGTGACTTCTATTCCCGGGCAGTCTGCGGCCGGGATGGTTCCTTTGTATTCTCCGAAATAGTCGAGTGAGGTTTCTGCATTGTGCATGTCTGCCACCTGCATGGTATCTGCAACTACGTTGTCACTGTTAGCTGACTTTTTGTTGTTTGTGCATCCTGTTGCAATGATCATGCAAAATGCTGCCGCCAGATAAAGCTTCTTCTTCATGTTATTGTTATTTTTGTATAAGTAAAAAACAAAGATACAATTAAAAAGTTTAACTTTGTTCAAAAGTAATATTCGTAGTAAATCGTAAAATTGTAAATTTTCCCATGCTTATACTTCTATCTTGTGCCAAAACCATGAGTGATGTTTCGAAAGTAAAGGTTCCCTTTATTACACTTCCTCGTTTTCAGAAGGAGGCTTCGGAAGTTGCATTACGGATGTCTCAGTTTTCTGTGGAAGAACTAGAACGGCTGTTGCGGGTCAATTCGAAAATTGCCGTGGAGAATTACAAGCGTTATCAGGCTTTTCATGCGGAAGACACCCGTGAACTTCCGGCGTTGCTGGCCTACACCGGTATTGTGTTCAAACGTCTGAATCCTAAAGATTTCTCGGAAGCTGATTTCCGGTATGCCCAGGATCATCTGCGGCTGACTTCATTCTGTTACGGGCTGCTTCGTCCGCTGGATGCCATCCGCCCGTATCGTCTGGAGGGTGATGTGAAACTTCCTGAGCAGGGAGATCAAACGATGTTTTCTTATTGGCAATCGCGTCTGACGGATGAATTTTTAAAGGAGATCAAAGCCAGTGGAGGAATACTTTGTAATCTGGCCAGTGACGAAATGCGCGGTTTGTTCGACTGGAAACGTATAGAAAAGGAGGTTACGGTTATCACCCCGGAATTCCATGTATGGAAAAATGGCAAACTTGCTACTGTCGTTGTCTATACCAAAATGTCACGTGGTGAAATGGCACGCTTTATCTTGAAGAACCGGATAGAGTCTCCGCAGGATTTGAAATCTTTTCAATGGGAAGGATTTGAATTTAATGAACGGTTGTCTGATGACAGAAAATTAATATTCACCAATGGAGTAATGGAATAATGTTATAATATGAATGAAGTAGAAAAAATGCGCAGTGGGCAGTTGGCCGACATGTCTGTGCCTGAGATGCAGGTACGTTTTGAAAGAGCGAAGAAATTATTGGCCCGTATGCGTGGGCTGAGTACCTATGACGGCGAATACCGGCCTTTGCTCGAGTCGCTTGTGCCGGGTATTCCTGCCACATCCGTTATTTGTCCTCCTTTCTACTGTGATCATGGTGACGGTATCCGGCTGGGCGAACATGTGTTTGTTAATGCCAATTGTACATTCTTGGATGGCGGGTATATCACTGTCGGAGCACATACTTTGATCGGTCCTTGTGTGCAGATCTACACTCCCCATCACCCGGTGGATTATGTGGAGCGGCGTGAACCGAAGGAATATGCTTATCCTGTGACGATCGGGGAAGATTGCTGGATTGGCGGTGGGGCGGTCATCTGTCCCGGAGTGACAATTGGAGATCGTTGCATTATCGGAGCCGGCAGTGTAGTGACCAAGGACATACCGGCTGACAGTGTTGCAGTGGGGAATCCGGCACGGGTGATAAAGAAGTCGAAGTAATGCATTATTTGGTCACAGGGGTATCTTAAGTGAAAATTATCCTGTATATTTGTTGTAGAATAACTAATTGCGAATGAATTATGGCTAAGTTTTATCCGATTGGTATACAGAATTTTGAGAGTTTGAGGAATGATGGATACTTTTATGTCGATAAGACACGTCTGATCTACAAACTTGCGTGGATAAAGCACCCTATTCTTCACCTTGATTTTATAAAAGATAAGAATCTGTCAAGAGGTGCACATGTCTCCTTACATAACGGACATGTGCACCTTTTGACTTTACCGTTGCGTCACCATATTTTCATCCATTCTCTTTTTTCTTTCTTCCTCTGTTTTCTTTTTCCACCTTTGAAATGCTTTCATGAGAGCATCTTCATGTTTATCTTCAATGTGGTATTTATCCATAAATGATAATAATGTTTTTTTATACATGATGCCGTTCCGGAATTTATTTTTCAGCATGATGCTATGTAGCTCCGTTTTCAACATTGTTTCTATTTCTTCTTCAATGATAATGATGCTGTCGTGTCCCAAGTAATTGTATGTTTCGGGTTCTTTTCCATATCTCGGGTTGGGTATTATGAGAGTCAGATTCCCGGTTTCCCGCCACGACACATTCCTTGGTCGTTTAGCAGTGAGGTTTTTGATTACGTGATACAGGTTTTCGATACTTTTTAACCTGATAGCATTGAACTCCGTGACTACGCTGTTTTGATAGCGTACATACATGTAAGCCGCCAGATAGGGCTTTACATAGATGGTTGTAGTGACCATTCTGATTAGATTTTGATGTAACAATTCTTTTATCTTCGTGGCCGTCTTCGACGGTTGAATTCAGTGCCATTGTGTTGAGAAAAAATCAACACCTTTTGGAGTTCTTTGGCACTTCTTTAAGAAGTTGTATATCAAATGGTTACAAGGTCTATTTTTTTCTGGTAGAGGAACGTTGCTTTGCTCTACGAGGAATGGGTCCTTTCTCTACGAGGAATCGATTGAATCTCGTAGAGAAAAATGTGCTTTCATTCAATCCAAACTGCAAAAGTAAAATAAAATCTATTTTATATAATTCTTTTCTTTTGCTTTTTTCTTTTGTTTTGTAATAAAATAGGAATATGTGATTGCGCGTTTATTTATATCGCGCATATGTATGAGCGAATGTTGCTAAAAGAGATGTTTTTTTCTGCTTGATTTATTAACTAAATTTAAACAAGGAGTTCTAAAATGAGAACGAGTAAACTGTGTTGGGAAAGTACGTATTCTGATTATATTTTATGTGGTAAAAAATATAGATATTTTGGACGTTTTTTTAATACTATTCTCAAGATATACAAAGAGTGAAATTGGAAATGTAAATTATTGATTAAGAATAATTTGATTTTGAATTCTTATTGGAGAAGTGTTTCAATAAACGTTCGTTTAATGGCACACTATTTTAGAAAGGCTTTCCCCCCCCTTTCAAATTGAATTAATAGTGAACTAATCATCTTTTTATACTAGCGTTAGTTTTCTATAAATCAATAAGATACATTCAAATTGCAATGTAACAAAAATATCTTTCAATAAAAATATTTTGTACATTAAAAAAAAGGGTATATATTTGTGCCATTAAACGAACATTTATTGAAACGCTTTTTGGTTTTAAATGCCTTGTTTATAGTTATTTATGCGCTATGTTGATATAAAAATAGTGCATGTTACATATCTCCCCTCTTTATGTTTTGTCTCCTGTGATAGGGAAACTATTGAGGGCTAGTGTATTTTAAGAGTTGATAATCCATTTTATACACGCTTGACCGGAAGGAACTTCATTACCCCGGTGTCCCTAAAGAATATTCTATTGTGAACAAACCCACAGACGTCTGTTGGTATCCGCTTCGTGTCACCTATAGTCGTGAACTACAGTTGAAAGAAGTGCTTGATGCCGAGTGTATAGAGAATTTCATTCCGATGCATTATGAATACGTGAAGCAGGGAGAACGTAAGATACGAAAGTTAGTTCCTGTAGTACATAACCTTGTGTTTGTTCACAGTTCTTTTGTTTGTATTGATCGTGTCAAACAGTCTCTTGGTTCTTCCCTATCTGTGCGCTATATCATTGATCGTGAGACGAACCGCCCTCTTATTGTTCCGGATTCGCAGATGCGTAGCTTTATTGCTGTTTCGGGAAATTACGAAGAACAGATTGTTTATCTTGATCCTGCTCTTACCTCTTTGCGGAGAGGAGATCGTGTACGTATCGTCGGTGGTGTTTTCGAGGGAGTGGAAGGAGTGGTTATCCGTGTAAAAGGAGATCGTCGTGTTTCTGTTTGCATCAAGGGCATTATGGCTGTAGCCACTGCATATATTCATCCTTCTTTGATAGAACTTATACCCGATGCTGTTTGTGAGTAAGAAGTCAGTTCATTCTCCAGCTTTTCATTGTTAATTATTTCATTGTAAATTTATATATATGTTGTCTTTTCAATCACAAATTGATACTTTGTACCGTATAACCCGTGATCTTCTTAATATGGGTTTTGACGGGACTCCTCTTTATTCCAATGAATTTTGTGCACTCAATACAGAAGTTTACCGTCAGGCTGAGGCGCTTTTTGTGTTGCGAGGTTCCAATGTTGAAGAAGAGGCACAACGTTGCTATGTTTTATTGACTGCCTACCATGCTACCATCTATGATCATGGTAATAAAAATCTGAAAATCCAGTCTTTGCTTGATCGTAGTTGGCAATTGCTTGGACAGCTTTCTGCTTCTTTGCTAAAGTGTCAGCTTTTGGTGGCTTGTTATAGTGAAGTTTTTGATGAAGATCTGGCCCGGGAAGCACATGCAATTATGAACAGTTGGACCGGCCGTGAATGGACTAAGGCGGAATGTGAAGTTTCTGATTATTTGGATAGTCTGGAAGCCAATCCTTGGCCTGATTGGGAGGTTGTAGAGTAAGACGTATTGTAAATTTTGCGGAGTCATTTAATAACTATTGTAATGAGAATGAAATTTTTAAATAAGTGTTTGCTGTGTTTGTTGGCGCTTTTGGCATCCTGCTCTGCCCCCAAAGAGGTACTTTATTTGCAGGATATTACTTCTCTGAAAGAGGAGGTAATTGATAAGAACTACGAGGTAATCATTCATAAGGATGACTTATTGGCCATTTTGGTGAATAGTAAAGACCCGGAATTGGCAATGCCGTTTAATATGCCTATGGTTAGTTTCCAGATAGGTAGTACTACTTCCGGACAACAACGCCTTTTGGGTTATCTTGTCGACCAGAATGGGGATATTGATTTCCCTATTTTAGGTAAACTTCATGTGGAGGGCCTGACCCGTATGCAGGTGACGGAATTGATAAAACAAAAATTAATGAATGAGGATCTGATCAAGGATCCTATTGTTACCGTTCAGTTTTTGAACTTTAAAGTTTCTGTAATGGGTGAAGTAACCCGACCGGGTACATTTGATATTTCCGGTGATAGAATAACCTTATTGGAAGCTTTGAGTATGGCCGGTGATTTGACTATTTATGGCCGTCGTGACCGCGTAGCTGTTATCCGTGAAAAAGACGGTAAACGTCGTATCCTGTATCATGACCTTCGCTCTTCCGATATTTTTCAGTCTCCCTGCTACTATCTGCAGCAAAATGATATTGTATACGTGGAGCCTAATAAAGCCAAGACAGGTCAGAGCCGTATCAATTCCAATAACTCTGTGGGCGTTTGGTTGTCCGCCGTTTCGGTATTGGCTTCCATTACTTCTTTGATGGTAACTATGTTTAAATAATCCGGATATAAAGAGAATAATGAATACTGAATACAAAAACAATGATGTCCGCAAGCAAGAGTCGGAAATTAATATCTCTGATATCTTCCATCTTATATTAGCTAACTGGTACTGGTTTGTACTTTCTGTTCTGGTCTGTAGCGGAGTAGCTTTCTTTTATTTAAAATCTTCTTCCAAAATATACAGCCGTAAGGCATCCGTTCTTATCCGCGATGACTCCAAGGGTGGCGGAATGAGCGAATCGGCGGCTTTTTCCGACCTTTCTCTTTTGGGTGGTAAACGTAATGTGGACAATGAAGTGCTTGTTTTCCAATCCCGTCATTTGATGGAAGAAGTTGCCCGCCGTTTGCATTTGGATATGAGTTATAAGGTGAAGAACGGCCTGCGCAATGATGAACTTTACACCCATGCTCCGGTAACTGTTTCTTTTCCTGAGGCGGAGGAGCGTCAGGTTATAAAAGTAGTGGTTACCCCTGTCGATTCCGTTACGGTACGTCTTTCCGACTTTTCCTTGGCTGTAGGTGGTGGGGGAGTCCATTCTGAAGAGGTTTTGGATGTACATCTGAATGATACGGTTTCTACTCCGATCGGTCCCATGGTTATCACTCCTACGTTATATTATACAGATGTATTTTATGGTAAGCCCGTAAATGTGGTTAAATCCAATTTGGAGGGTATCATCGAAGGGTATCGTGGCAGGTTGAAAGTTTCTCTTGCCGGTAAAACAACAACTATTATCAACCTGGTTTTGGATGATGTATCCACTGCCCGTGCGGAAGATATTTTGAATATGCTTATTGCCGTCTATAATGAAGATGTGATCAATGACAAGAACCAGATAGCTGTAAATACCTCCAAGTTTATCAATGAACGCCTGATTATCATCGAACGTGAATTGGGTAGCGTGGATGCCAATATTGAAAGCTTTAAACGCGAGAACCAGTTGACGGACATCACTTCCGAGACGGGTATGTATCTTGCCAATACGAGTCGTTATCAGCAGGAGGGACTTAGTTTGGAGAACCAGTTGAGTATTGCCAAATATATTAAAGAGTATTTGACGGATCCTCAAAAGAGTTCGGATTTAATCCCTGCCAATACCGGTATATCGGATAACAGCGTTGAGTCTCAAATTAAAGAATATAATGATGTTTTATTAAAACGCGATAAGCTTGTAGTAGGCAGTAGCAGTAAAAATCCGATTGTGATGGATTTGAATAACTCTTTGAGTGCCATGAAGCAGACGATTATCCGTTCGGTAGATAATCTGATTGTCGGGTTGAATATCCAATTAAAGAATATCCGTGAACAGGAAGAACAGACCACGAAGCGAATTGAGGCTGTGCCTGCCCAGCAGAAATATGTACTTACAGTGGAGCGTCAGCAGAAGATCAAGGAGGAACTTTACCTTTATTTATTAAATAAGCGCGAAGAAAATGCTTTGACTCAGGCTATTACCGAGAGTAATGCCCGTATCATCGATTCTGCTTCGGGTAGCAGTGCTCCGGTGGCACCTAAAACAATGACAATTTTCTTGGCTTCCATTGTTTTAGGATTAGCTATTCCTGTAGGTATATTTTGGTTGTTGAATGTGACTGATACCAAGGTTCGTACTCGTAAGGAGTTGGATGAAGTTTTAACCATTCCTTTCTTAGGCAATATTCCCCGCCATGGCAATAATAAGGGTGAGGATTCGGATGGTATTGTTGTCCGTGAGAACAGTCGTGATTCTGTCTCCGAGGCTTTCCGTATTATCCGTACGAACATGGACTTTATGCGTGTGAAGTCTGAAAAGTTGCAGGTGGTCATGTTTACTTCCGCTAATCCGGGTGCGGGTAAGACATTCGTATCGAGTAATCTTGCCATGAGTATCGCCCAAACGAACAAAAAGGTTGTTCTGGTTGATGTTGATATCCGTAAGGGCACCTTGAGCGGTATTTTTTCTAATTCTTCCAAACGTATGGGACTGACACATTATCTTTCGGGAAGTACGGATAAGGTGGACGATATCGTTGGCAGGAGTGAGGAGTATGATAAGCTGGATGTCATATTTTCCGGTCCTGTTCCCCCAAACCCTGCCGAATTGTTGTTGAGCGAGCGTTTTGATCGTCTGATAACGGAACTTCGTAAACGTTATGATTATATTATTGTTGACAATGTTCCTGCCGGTATGGTGGCGGATGCTTCCATTGTCAATCGTGTAGCCGATCTTACCATTTTCGTAGTTCGTTCAGGGGTGATGGATCGTCGTCAGTTGCCTGAATTGGAGAATATGTACCGTCAGGAACAGCTTCGCAATATGTCTGTGATATTGAATGGCGTTCCTTCAGATCATAAGGGCTACGGTTACGGTTATGGCTATGGTTACGGTTATGGCTATGGTTATGGCTATGGTTATGGAAACGAGAGCCATAGTCATAACGGAAAGCGTAAAAGCTTGAAAAATCTTTTCTCCCGTTTTTTGAAACGCTCATAAGAGCCAAATGTTTGCGATACATTTGGTAAAATAACTTTTCTACGTTTTTCAACTCTGATTTTTTATTGATCTACGATAATAACAAATAAAGATACGAATATGGAATTACGTACAGACTATTCCGATGTTCACTTCCAGGACAATGGCAAGATTAAGTTACTCATCATTGTTGGTACACGTCCTGAGATTATCCGTCTCGCAGCAGTTATCAATAAGTGTCGTAAGTATTTTGATGTAATTCTTGCCCACACAGGCCAGAATTATGATTACAACCTCAATGGAGTATTCTTCCATGATCTCAAGCTTAAGGATCCTGAAGTTTACATGGATGCCGTGGGTGATGACCTCGGTGCAACTTGTGGCAATATTATCAACGCATCTTACAAGTTGATGTTAGCAATCAAGCCTGACGCGGTTCTCGTACTTGGTGATACTAATTCTTGTCTGAGTGTAATTAGTGCGAAACGTCTTCATATTCCGATCTTCCACATGGAAGCCGGCAACCGTTGTAAGGACGAATGCCTCCCTGAGGAGACAAATCGTCGGATCGTAGATATCATCTCCGATGTCAATATGTGCTACTCCGAGCATGCACGTCGTTACCTCGCAGAATGCGGACTCCCACGTGAACGTACATACGTCACCGGTTCCCCTATGGCAGAGGTACTTCATGAGAACCTTGCAGAGATCGAAGCATCTGATGTACACAAGCGTCTTGGTCTCGAGAAAGGTAAGTACATCCTTCTCTCTGCCCATCGTGAAGAGAATATTGATACAGAGAAGAACTTTACATCACTCTTTACCGCTATCAACAGGATGGCGGAGAAGTATGATATGCCTATTCTCTACTCTTGTCATCCACGTTCACGTAACCGTTTGGCAGTATCAGGCTTCCAGCTCGACAAACGTGTCATGCAGCAGGAGCCTCTTGGATTCCATGACTATAACTGCCTTCAGATGAATGCATACTGTGTAGTGTCTGACTCCGGTACACTCCCTGAGGAGTCAAGCTTCTTCACATCTGTAGGACATCCTTTTCCTGCCGTCTGCATCCGCACTTCTACGGAGCGTCCGGAAGCCCTTGACAAAGGTTGCTTTGTTCTCTCAGGTATCGACACCGAGGGTCTTCTCCAGTCGGTTGAGCTTGCCGTAGATCTCAATACCGATGGTAATTATGGTATTCCGGTTCCTGACTATGCCGATTCAATATCTACCAAAGTAGTTAAGATTATCCAGTCTTATGTAGGTGTAGTCAACAAGATGGTCTGGCGTAAAGAAGGAATATAAAAGATGAAAGTACTGGTAACCGGAGCAAAAGGTTTTGTCGGTAAGAACCTTTGTGCCCAACTCAATAACATCAAGGATGGTAAGGCAAAGTGCTATGGTAATCTGACTATCTCTGAAGTATATGAGTATGATATAGACTCGACTCCAGGGGATTTGGATGCTTGGTGTAAGGATTGTAACTTCGTCTTCAACCTTGCCGGTGTTAACCGCCCTCAGGATCCCAAAGAGTTCATGGAAGGTAACTTTGGTTTCGCTACAGTTCTCCTGAATACTCTCAAGAAGTACAAGAACAACTGCCCGGTGATGATTAGTTCTTCCATCCAAGCCACCCTCACAGGCCGCTTCGGTACCTCTGAGTATGGCAAGAGCAAGAAAGCTGGCGAGGAACTCATATTCCAGTATGGCAAAGAAACTGGTGCCAAGGTACTGGTTTATCGCTTCCCGAATCTCTATGGCAAGTGGTGTCGCCCTAACTACAACTCAGCCGTAGCCACCTTCTGCAATAACATCGCCAATGACCTCCCCGTCACAGTCAATGATCCATCAGTAGATATGGAACTTCTTTATATCGATGACCTTGTTGAGGAAATGATTTGCGCGTTGAAGGGCGAAGAGCATCATTGCGAGTTTGATGGCGTAGAAACAGTCTTCACTCCTGATGGTCGCTACTGTGCTGCACCCATCACTCATCACGTAAAGTTAGGTGAGATAGTCGAACTCTTGCATCAGTTTGCAGAGATGCCAAAGACGTTGATGATTCCGGAGATGTCGGCTGGCTCATTCGCAAAGCGTCTGTACAGTACTTATCTCAGCTATCTCCCTAAGGAGAAAGCCATCTTTGACTTCAAGATGAATGTTGATCAGAGAGGCTCCTTCACTGAACTCGTCCACACTCTTAACTGCGGACAGGTCAGCATCAACATCTCCAAACCAGGAATCACCAAAGGCGAACATTGGCATCATACTAAGTGGGAGCAGTTCATTGTAGTAAGTGGCTATGGCTTGATTCAGCTTCGCAAGGAGGGTACGGATGAAGTCTTGAACTATGAGGTAAGTGGAGATAAGATCCAGAGCGTTATCATGCTCCCCGGCTATACCCACAATATCATAAATCTGAGCGAAACTCAGGATTTGGTTACAGTAATGTACTGCAACGAAATATTCGATCCGAATCGTCCGGATACTTTCTTTGACAAAGTAGTAAAAGAATAATAAACAATAAAATCATTATATAAGTATGTCAATTTTCGCAGGTAAAACCCTCATGATAACCGGCGGTACCGGTTCCTTTGGCAACGCAGTCCTCAACCGTTTCCTCAAAACAGATATTGCAGAGATCCGTATCTTTAGCCGTGACGAAAAGAAGCAAGACGATATGCGTCATGAGTATCAGGTAAAATATCCAGAGGTTGCACATAAAATTAAGTTTTTCATTGGTGATGTTCGCAACCTCCAGTCATGTAAGAATGCAATGCCAGGTGTAGATTACATTTTCCATGCTGCTGCCCTCAAGCAGGTACCCTCTTGTGAATTCTTCCCTATGGAGGCCGTTAAGACCAATGTGATCGGTACCGATAACGTGCTGACTGCAGCCATTGAGGCTGGTGTGGGTACTGTTATCTGTCTATCGACTGATAAGGCTGCGTATCCTATTAACGCCATGGGGATCACCAAGGCTATCGAGGAGAAGATTGCCGTGGCTAAGAGCCGTTACTCCGGCGACACCAAGATTTGTTGTACCCGTTATGGTAATGTAATGTGTAGCCGTGGTTCTGTAATACCTTTGTGGATTGATCAAATTCGTAATGGTAATCCCATTACTCTCACCGAGCCCAAGATGACCCGCTTCATCATGTCCCTTGAGGAAGCGGTCGATCTTGTCCTCTTTGCTTTTGAGCACGGTCAGAATGGTGACATCCTTGTACAGAAGGCTCCTGCTTGTACCATCCAAACTCAGGCAGAGGCAGTTTGCGAACTCTTTGGTGGCAAGAAAGAAGACATTAAGGTCATTGGTATCCGTCATGGTGAGAAGATGTATGAGACTCTTCTCACTAACGAGGAATGTGCTAAGGCAGAGGATATGGGTGACTTTTATCGCGTTCCTGCAGACAATCGCGGATTGAATTATGACAAATTCTTTAAGGAAGGAGAGACTGAGCGTAATGTCCTCACTGAGTTCAACAGTAACAATACTCGCATGTTGACTGTTGAGGAGACGAAGGCCAAGATTGCTGCTCTTGACTATATTCAGAAAGAGTTGAGTGGTGAAGATAACTTTGTACAGTAAACCATTCCTTTATGGTTAAGCGAGTGTACAGGTAGTTTTTTCAATGAGTTCAGAATTCGATGCTCTCACTCGCTTCAATTAACAAATTAACATTCTGCTTCACGCATACATTCTTCATTCGTCAGAGAGAGTACTTAAAGGGGTATCGAACCGAATTCATCACTTTCCCTTTTTAGTCAGAGAGACTCTTCAGAATCCAATTAACTTTATTTTACTAATAGGTCAAAGATGTAATGGCTCTGTTTGGAAATGCAGAAATGTTGTCAAAGACGAATATACAATAAAGTTTCTGAAGTGGAGACATGGTGATGCTTATCGTAGGTCCTACGATGAAATGACGGCATTAGAACAAAATCAAGGAGTGGTCGGAGTAATGCCTATTATAGATAAGAACATTTTTTCACGATGGATTCTATGACTACAAGACTTTTATGTCTTATGTGATGCCATTAGCACAATCCCTGTGATATTATAACACCTGATTATTCAAAGGAATTATATTCTGAGGTATTTATAGATTTTGGATTACAAATCGCCAGAATTGATTGATCAAATGCTACAACGAGAAATAATCGACAATTAAGCACGCTTTATAGTAAGAAGATATCTGAAGGGTAGTTTTGTAATCTTCATGAAGAGTTCTATATATAATAATTTAATATCACAATATAGAGGTGACCATGAAAAAGTCGGAAGGGTTCAGTTCAAACAAAAGATTGAATGTTTTGCAAATAAATTCAAAAACATTACGATGTGTGATTTAATATAGAGAGTAAGTATTCGCTGTATGGAGATCTTATAGAGGGAGAGATGACTGAGCGTAAATAGATTATGATAGATATTAAAGATAAGGCGCTGTGCTGTGGCTGTTCTGCATGTGCTCAATCATGTCCATGCCAATGTATAAGAATGGTTGTAGATAAAGAAGGTTTTTTTTATCCTCAGGTAGATGAGTTCTCGTGTATAAATTGCGGGCTATGCAATAAGGTTTGTCCTTTTGAAAATCCGTATGACTCAGTAATTCCAGTATCAACAATTGCATATAAACATAGTAATGACGTAATTAGAGAGCATAGCTCGTCGGGAGGTGCGTTTTCAACTTTGGCAGAATATGTGATTAATCAAGGTGGGGTTGTGTTTGGAGCAAGATTTACAAAAGATTGGCAAGTGGAAATTTCTTATGCAGAAACGATAGATGAACTGGATCAATTTAGGGGTTCAAAATATGTGCAAGCAAATGTTGGCGAGTCTTATATACAATGTAAAAAAAATCTTATAAAAAATAGAATTGTATTATATACAGGTACTCCATGTCAAATAGCTGGGCTTAAGCATTACCTACGCAAGGAGTATGACAATCTATTAACGGCAGAAGTAATATGTCATGGGGTTCCTAGTCCAGTGGTATGGAAATCATATTTGGAATATCTTGTACAAGATGTATCACTTATCTCAAAGATAAATTTACGGTATAAAGATAAAAAAGGAGGATACAGATATTTGGTATCAGGAAAAAATATAACATTTTACAATGATTTTGCTTCAGATTCGATTTATTGTAAAGGATTTATTGAAAATTACTATTTACGACCATCATGCTATAATTGCAGATCAAAGTCCTGTAAATCACAAGCAGATTTCTCAATGGGAGATTGTTGGGGAATTGAATCTGTAAATCCTTTATTCTCAGATGGTCTTGGAGTGAGCTCTATATGTGTTAATTCTAGCAGAGGCCTATTGTTAAGCAAATTGTTATTTAAAAATAGTATCAATATACCTTTTGATTTGATTATAAGATATAATCTATGTTATTCAATCTCTGCTCGTGAACCATTGAGCAGAGCTTACTTTTGGAAGCAATATTCTCAAATAGGCATTAAAGCAATTGAGAAGACGATAGATAGAGATATGAAACCTGTTTGGAGGTTCGTAAGAAAAATAAGAAATGCCATTTTTTAATATGAGAACATTAATATTAACTCATCCATTGGGAGCTAACTATGGTGGTATTATGCAGTGCTATGCATTGAAGACTGTTTTGGAAAATATGGGGCATGAAGTTGTTGTTATTGATTTACGCCAGTATCTGCCATATTATAAAAGGATTATTCGTTCCTTGATGATTGCTATAGGGCATCCAAGATATAAAAAAATGAAATTTGAAAAGATGCAAAAATTTATTGATAAGAATTTCAAATTAACATCCCCTTTTTATAATGAGAAAAAGCTTGAAAGGTATGTTGAGAAGAATAATATTGGAGCTGTCTTTGTAGGGAGCGATCAAGTCTGGAATAAGAATTTTGCAATGAGATATGGATATGCCTATTTTCTATCTTTTGTTCCCAGTAAGGTAAAAAAAGTTGCATATGCCGCTTCGATTGGTACTACGACTTGGGAATATGACAATGAGCAGACCATGAAAATATCGAATCTTCTATATGCATTCTCGGGTATTTCTGTACGTGAAGATTTAGGAGTGGAGATGTGTAAAAGTAATATGAAAATTACACCTAAATTGGTTCTTGACCCAACGTTTCTTTTGTCGGATAAATTCTATTCAAAAATTTCAAGCTCGCGTATTATAAAGAACAAATATATATTTGTTTACTGGATATGGAATAAACAGATGATAGAAAATGCATTGTCATCTATAGAGAACATTGACCAATATGAAATTGTCAATCTTTCAATGTATGAAGGAAATAATTTCGTATCTGTCGAGGATTGGCTTTCTTATATCAAGTATGCTGATATAGTGATAACAGATTCTTTTCATGGTTGTGCATTTTCTATTATATTTTGTAAACGATTTATATACCCTACAAATGAACATGTATTTGATGTTAGAAGAGCTTCGATATTCAAGATGTTATCTATAGATGAAGCGAGAATAGGGTCTGCAGACTATTTTTACGAATATGATAATATAAATCGTGTTAAGCAAGAATTGATTATAGAAGCAATGGCATATATTAATATGTCATTAAAAAAAGAATATTAATTATTTCTTGTATGAAGTTGAAAATGAATTGTTAGGATGATCTGCTGGATTTTGTTGCATATAAATCTGCATCATTAATGTAAGCACTCATTGTATGGCTCTTGTCTTGTTTTTGTTTGTCCATTATCTTTGTTTCGAACTTAAAAATCGAGAAACAATGAACATGAGTGAATTTTACAGTGATTTTTTATTCCGTTATCAAACGGATGCTGCTCCCCGGCAGATTTCGATCAATGCCTATTGTATATCTGAAGGTGTTGAGTATCGTAACTTCATCAAATGGTATCGTGACAACAATAAACGTCTTCGTGAGTCAGAAATGGAAGAAATCCGTTTAAGCCCGCTAACGGTTACCGGTCTTCCCAAGAGTGGGCTCGCCTCTTCTGAAGTTGTTACTTCCCAATCTTCGTTTGAAGAATCCAATGTGGTTTCTTTCCATCTGAAGTTGAGTAATGGCATTGAGATCAATAAAGAGAATTCAAATTTAGAGGGCGTTACGCGTCTTCTCCAAAGTTTAAGTGCCTTATGTTAGGTTTCAAATCCCACATGAATTTCTACCTTTGTCATGGTAGTGTAGATATGCGTAAAGGCATTGTTAGCCTTTCAGAGTTAGTGCGTCGTAAAATGAATGCTTGTCCTGAAAACGGTGATGTGTTTATTTTCCTTGGCAAGGACCGGCGTAATTTGAAGATTCTCCGCCATGAATCCAACGGTTATGTCCTTTATTGGAAAAAGCTGGATCGTGAACGTTTTCTGCTTCCTGTTTTCAATACCGATACCGACCGCTATGAAATCAGTTGGGACAAGCTGGTCGTACTGCTCCGGGGCACTGTCCGTAAAGAACTTCTCGTAGGGTAGTACGAGGCTGTAGAATATTGGATCGTGTAGTGCCAACTGTTTGTATATCAATTAATTAAGCTTTATAGATGCTTGCATATTCCGGTTTTATTCAGTACCTTTGAAACATGCAAGAGCAAGATACTATCAACATATTAGTTTCCCAATTACTGTCGAAGGACGACGAACTTCTTCGTCTTCGTAAGGACAATGAGCGTCTTCTTAGCGAGCAGCGTGAAGGCAATCGCCAAATTCTTGAGAAGTTGGATAGAACCCTTGATGAACTTAAGAGTATGCGTAGAGACAATAAACATCTTGCTGATCAACTGTCCAATGCACTGGAAGCTAAAGCTCAGGCTGAGCAGCAATCCGAGTTTCTTTCCGATGCTTTGGAGGAACTGAAAAATCTCCGCGCTGCTGAACTTTTTGAGATAGGGAAGCAGAAACGCCAATTATACGGCCGCAAGTCAGAGAAGTCTTCTTCCTTGCTCAAGGATACCGATACCGATAAAGACCTGAAAAACGACAAGGATGATTTTGACGGGAGTACTCCCGCGCCGGAGACTTTCGGTGAACCCTGCGTATCTGCAACACCTGACATGGATATTGAGGCCCCCTCTACAGTTCATTCAAAATCCAAACCTTTGCGTTCGGATTATGGCAAGCGCTCTACACGTGTGGACAATGTGGTGATGCATTACTGCGATGAAAATGGTATTCCTTCCGATGCCCGTAAGATTGATGTTCGCCATTGGCTTCTTTATAAGCTGGATTGGAGTGTGACCAAACATGTTTTTGAGTTATTGCGTGTGGTTGACCGGGAGGGTACAATTTCCAATTATTACGAACCGGCCGCCGGGGATGATTCCCTACGTCCTTTTGACAATGTCCTTCCGGGTTATCATGTTGACTTTGACATGATTGCTCAGATTCTGGTTGACAAGTACCAATACAGCATGTCTCTGGAGCGTGTGGTTGACCGCTTTAAAGATGTGGATGCCGAGTTCTCCTCCTCTACCGTTTTGAATTGGGTACACCGCCATATTCAAGAGTTGGACAAGCTTGACGCCCCTCTTCGCAGTGCCCTTCTGAATAAGGACAGTTTCTTGTTTTGTGATGAAACGACTGAACTGGTCAAGGTTTTGAATAAGGCTACCGGCAAGTTGGAATACCGCAAGAAATATATCCGGGGCATCAAGAATCCGGCATTAAAAGTCGCTTATTGTCTTTATGACCGTGGTAGCCGCGGTATGGAAGTTGCGGAGAAGTTCTTCAGAAACTTTTTCGGCAGTATCACTACCGACGGTTATAATGTTTACAAGTTGTTTGACCGGCATCGGGAGAGAATCACCCGGTATGGCTGCATGGCCCATGTCCGGCGTAAGTTTGTTGATGCCTTACAGACGGATTCCCGCTCGGCGAAAGTGGTCCGACTGATTTCCGAACTCTATTGGGTAGAGTCGGATTGCAGGATTCATTTTCTCTCGGATGCCGAACGTGCTCTGGAACGACAACAACGCTCCATCCCTATACTCTCGGAACTGTGGCAACTTCTTAAGCCCGTATTTGATGAAACGAAAGATTTTGCCGCCACTCTTTTCATCAAGGCTGTTCGTTATGCAGTTAACGAATGGGAGGCTATCTGCCGTTACGTGAACAATGGCCGGGCTGAGATTGATAATAACGCTGCGGAACGATTGATGAAGCCTGTTTGTTTGGGAAGAAAGAATTATTTGTTCTGTGGTTCGGAACAGGCTGCTAAAAATACGTCTTTGATTTACTCGATTATAGAAAGCTGCAAGATGAACGGGCTTCGTCCTGTTAAATATATTGCGGATGTTTTACGAAAATTAGTATCCGGTGATACGGACTACATGGCACTTCTGCCAATGAATATTGCAAAATAACTTAATTATTAATCAGAAAAATGGCTCAATGTGGGCTACAATACCTTTACAGGTATTATAGCCATACAGTGAGTGCTTACATCATTAATATAATGAATGTTTTTATATTCGGCTTATAGATAGCCATAGAGTTTAATGAATTCAAAATATGAACTTTTTGCAAAAAATCACAAATTGGTATTTTTCTAAAAAAGCCTTACCCTATTGGTGTGTACTTGTATTAGATTGTCTTATTGTACTTTTTTCTGGACTTGTGTGCCGTTATATTGAGATAGGCGGTTATGCTCTTTCTAATGAGTTTTGGCCCACTGTATTGGGATTAATAATATGCTTGCCTCTTTTTGCTATAAGTTTTTACATTTTTCACACCTATAAAGTTATCATTCGCTTTTCTTCTTATGTAGACTTATATCGTATAGCACAAGCTAACCTCCTTGGAAGTCTTTTGGTAGGGGGTGTTGGTGAGAATGTACTAATACCTAATTTAATTTTTCTGGACTTGAAATCCGCTATTATTCTTTTTGGCGTCAGTACATTTTTTCTATGGATTGTACGACTTGCTGTAAAGGCATGTTTTGAGAGTCTTTTTACGAAAGATGCGCTGCCGGTAGTTATTTATGGGACTAAGGCTGGAGGTATAGCACTTGCCAACAGTATAAAGAGCGTGAAGAAGAAACTTTATATTTTGAAGGCATTCATCAGTGATGGAGAGGAGATGCAAAAGGCATACCTCTTTGGCCAAAAAGTATATCTCAACGGTAAAGGTATTGGTGAACGGATGAAGCGATTGGGAGTGAAAGTACTGTTGGTATCACCACTCAAGTCGGAGAAGTTTCGTAGTAATCAGGTAATGGTAGATGAAATCATAAGAGCTGGCATTAAAATCATGATGATGCCAGTTGCTGAAGAATGGGATGGTAAGAGTCGTCTTACATATCAGCATTTGCGTGAGGTAGAGATTGAAGATCTTCTTCCTCGCGAAAAGATAGAGGTGGATATGGATGCCATTGGTACCATGCTTGCAGATAGGCATGTTCTCATCACAGGTGCTGCTGGTTCTATTGGTTCTGAAATAGTGCGACAAGTAGCATCTTATAAGCCTGCCGAAATGATCCTTGTAGATCAGGCAGAAACTCCGATGCACAACATTCGACTTATGATGATTCGCCAGTTTCCTGGCGTGAAGAATGAGACTATTGTTGTGAGCATTACCGATAAGGTTCATATGGAGAAAATATTCTCAGTACATCGTCCAGAGTATGTTTTTCATGCTGCTGCCTACAAGCATGTACCTATGATGGAAGACAATCCGGCACAAGCAGTCCGCAACAATGTGAATGGTACTCGTGTTATTGCCGATCTTGCAGTCAAGTATGGAACCAAGAAGTTTGTGATGATTTCTACTGACAAAGCCGTCAATCCTACCAATGTGATGGGCTGTTCAAAACGTATATGTGAAATTTACTGTCAGGCTCTTAATAAGGCTATTGTAGAGGGGAAAGTAAAAGGTGATACCCAATTCGTTACTACACGCTTTGGTAATGTGCTGGGAAGTAATGGTTCTGTAATTCCACTTTTTCGCGAGCAGATAAAAAAGGGAGGTCCTCTTACTGTTACCCATCCAGACATCATTCGTTTCTTCATGCTCATTTCTGAGGCATGTAAATTGGTATTAGAGGCTGGTACAATGGGTAAGGGTGGCGAGATCTTCGTTTTTGATATGGGTAAACCAGTCAAGATTGTAGATTTGGCAAAACATATGATTATCCTCTCTGGTGCCAAAAATATTGAGATCAAGTTTACGGGACTTCGTGATGGTGAGAAACTTTTCGAGGAGGTACTTAACCAAGCAGAAGGTGCTAAGCCAACACATCATCCTAAAATAATGATTGCTCAAGTGCGTGAGAACGATTATGAAGTAGTCAAACACAATGAAGATGAGCTTCTTCAACTATCTTATACTCACGATGATATGGCAATCGTGAAGAAGATGAAAGAGATTGTTCCAGAGTTTAAAAGTAGGGTAAGTAAGTACGAAATGTTGGACACATAATTTTATAATAATAAATATAGGTATTCGATTAATAATTATAATATGGGGTTTCTGCAGAGTTAGTTTGTAGTTGTATTATTTATTGTTATACATGTTTTATACAAAAAAAGTAAATGTAAAAAAGAAAATATTGGATTTGTACGGCCAAATTTATATGCAAGATTATAGAGGCAGAGAAATATACAATGAAAGATAAAAAAGGATTAATGAATTTGTACACCTCATTAGCGTACAAACTGGTAACTTGTGTGGTGGGCCTTCTTATACCACGCCTGTTTGTAATGTCATACGGGTCAGAGCTTAATGGACTACAGAGCTCTATAACACAAATATTTGCATATATTGCATTGATAGAGGCTGGTGTAGGTGAAGCGACTATACAATCACTATTTGGCCCTATAGCACGCAAAGATTATAGATCTGCTAATGGAATACTTTCTGCAACGACAGTTTATTACAATAAAATAGGTTTTATATATTTTGTAATATTGTTGCTTCTTGCTGTTCTATATCCTATAATTGTAGAAGTTAGTAGTGTCTCTTATTGGACGGTTTTTGGTTACATCATATTTGCGGGTGCAACAACTGGTGTTAACTTCTTTTATCAGTCGAAGATCATTTTGATAATGCGTGCAGAGGGTGATATGTATTATAATTCACTCTTCACAATGGTAGCATATCTTATCACATCTGCCATCAAAATTGTTTTTATACTTGCGGGATATAATATAGTATTGATTCAGTTTTCTTTTTTTGTGATAAACCTCCTTTTTATTTATGGATATTATACTGTATTAAAGAAGAAATATTCGTGGGTTAATTTTTATGAAACACCAAATTTCAAGGCAGTCTCTCAAAAAAGTTCAGTATTAGTTCACAAAATAGCAGGATTAGTTTTCAATAGTACAGATATATTACTTCTGACTCTAATATGTAATCTTGAGGTTGTTAGCATATATGCTATGTACAAATTAGTAATTGGAATGGTAACGACAATTATTGCTTCTTTCAGTGATAGTTTTAATTATAAATTAGGCCAAACTTACAATAATAATACGACAGAATATTATTGCAAAATGATAGATGTATTTAATCTGGGTTATTCAGCATTTGCATTTGCTTTATTTGCAATTACTAGTGTATTAATCATTCCATTTTTGCGATTGTATACCCAAGGTATGGATATTAACTATATATTTCCTTTATTACCAATACTGTATATAGTAATAGAGGTATTGCAGGTCGGTAGAGAAGCGATGCTCAGAACAATAACCGTTGCTGGCCATTTTCAAAAGACATTATACCAGGCAGTAATTGAAATGGCACTCAATATAATTGTTACAATATGTGCTATGCTTCTCTGCAAATATTTCTGGGGTGTAGAGAGTTGCCTCTATGGTGCTTTACTGGGTACTATCGTAGCTTTGCTATATAGAACCTTTGTTACAAATAAATATGCTAATGTGGTTTTGCTTAAAAGGTCTCCTTGGAAAACAAACAAGGTAATGTTTGTAAATATATTGCTATATCTTGTTGTCTATTTTATAATGAATACCTTTGATTGGTCATTTATAGATAATTATTGGTCTTTAATTATAACAACTCTTATTGTCTCTATTATAGTTTTGGTTATTATTATTGTTCCCCAGGTCTTCGTAAATCGAAATGAAGCCCAGTATTTGTTGAGAGTAATTAGAAAAAGATAAGTTATGAAAATTCTTCAAATAAATGCTAATTATGGTTTAGGAAGTACAGGTTTAATTATGCGCGATATTGGAGATGCGATTGTTGATTCTGGTCATGAAGCATACTACGCATTTCAAAAATGTTCCGAGGTACCATTAAATGCTTATATTATAGGAAATACTTTAGATTGGAAGTTACATGCAATATTGTGTAGAATATTTGGGCGTCAAGGGTTTTATTCTAAATCATCAACAAAAAAATTCCTTAAGTACCTTGAGCAGATTAGACCAGATATTGTACATGTTCATAATCTTCATAGTAATTACATCCATATAGAATTATTATTTAATTATTTGGCAGAGCACGATATTGCAACCGTTATTACAATGCATGACTGCTGGTATTTTACAGGAAAATGTTTCCACTATATTGATTGTGGATGTGAACGATTTAAAAGCGGTTGTGGGAAATGTATAAAGAAAAGTGCCCCTCCAGTTAGTATAATTCGAGATACTTCTGCTAAAGATTGGAAGGTTAAGAATGAGGTTTTACATCGTATACGTCGTTTGGCAATTGTTGGCTGTAGTAATTGGATTGCTAAAGAGGCTCAAAAAAGTTTTTTGGGAGACTGTACTATTTCGTGTATTTATAATGGTGTAGATACTACTATATTTTCTCCAAAACAAAATAATTTACGTGAAAAACTAGGATTGTCAAACCAAGCATTTATTGTTATGGGAATGGCTAATAAATGGATGCAAGAATGTAATGTTGGTATCATTTCTAAAATAATGAGCATAAAAGGTGTCACTCTGATGATTGTCGGATGTACAGAGACTCAGAAACAGCAGTTAAGAATTGTTGATGATCATGTTATATCTGTAGGCTTCATCAGAAGCCGTGAGGAATTAGCGACTTACTACAATGCGGCTGATGTTTTTATAAATCTTACTCATGCAGATACATTACCTACTGTAAATATGGAGGCTATTTGTTGCGGAACGCCTGTAGTTACTTATAATAGCTCAGGAAGTCCAGAACTAGTGCCAATTGGTATGGGAATCGTTGTAGAGGAGAATGATCAAGAAGGAATAATACAGGCAGTAAAAAAGTTACAGAAACAAACTGTTAGTATTGATAATACACTTGCAAAGGCAATGTACAATAAAAATGATAATTATTATAAGTATTTGGACGTTTACCAATCTTTATTACATCTATGAGCTTTTATGTTTTATTAGCATTGTGGCCTCTACTTATGTATCGATGTTATAATAGACTATCAGAGGGAAATAAAACGATAAGTAGGCGAAATACATATCTGTTTTGGGCTATGCTGCCAATGTTTCTCACCATTGGCTTGAGAGATGTTAGTTTGGGTGCGGATACTAGTACATATTGGATGCATTTTGAGGGTTTAAGAACTATGACTTTAATAGAAGCTTATACTGATACACGAATGGAGTGGGGGTATGTGTTACTTGTGAAACTCATAAGTGATTATATTTCAAGTAGTCCTGAGATTTATCAGATATTGGTAACATTGATATATTTTTGGGGGTTCTATTCGTTTGCAAAGTTAATGGAGGATGATAGCCCATTTCTATTTATATTTTTTGTAATGACATTGGGTATGTTTACGTTTATGTATACTGGTATTAGACAATGTATTGCTATTAGCCTGTGTTTGTATTCATTTAGATTTATCTTAGTGCGTAAGTGGTGGTATTTTGCTTTTATACTATTAATAGCCTACAATATTCATCATAGTGCTATTTTGTTTGTAATGGCTTATCCTATGGTAACTCGTGAACTAAGTGTGAAAAACTTTATTCTTTATATCATAGGTTTGGGGGTGGCGTCTGCATATCTTGTACAGGCACAATTCTTTTTGAATGAGCAATTAGAATATAATTATGAAATAGAGAAAGTTGATAGTGGTTTGGCTTTCTTGAGCATTTTGTGCATGATGTCATATTTTGCCTTTAAATACATACGTAAGGAAGGTGTCATTAATCAATTACTGCTTGCTTTTTTCAACCTTAATATCGTAACACTTTTTTTCTGGTTTTTGAGACTTCAAACCCGAGTGGCAGAACGCCCTAGTCTATATTTCTTACCTGTTTCGTGTGCTCTGTTTGCTGTCATGTTCAAAAGTGTAAACAACAAAAGCATTCGTTTTGTAATATGTTCAGTAGCTCTATTCCTTTACGTGTATCGTTTCATGGGGACATTTAAAGGATTTATACCTTACCATACGTTTTTTTAATAAAAAAAATATGAAAAAAATATCTGTTATTGTTCCTGTGTACAACACAGAAGAATATCTTGAGAAATGCATATGTAGTCTCAGGAATCAAACTTACTCAGATTTAGAAATTATTATTGTTGACGATGGCTCAAATAAGCCAGCTCGTTTATTATGTGATAAACTGGCAAAGGAAGACTCCCGTATTATTGTCGTACATAAACAGAATGGAGGATTAAGCTCTTCTCGAAATACAGGTATTGAAGTAGCATCGGGTGAATATATTAGTTTTTTGGATAGCGATGATTATGTTGCAGATGATTTCTATGCTACTCTTTTGGGGGCTGTAAAGGATGAGACAACAATAGCCTGCTCTCATATAGTTAGAGTAGATGAAAATGGTGTGCTTACACATCGTAATGATCCGCATATTGACGGTGGCCAAATTAGTATGCAAGACTACGTGTGTGAACTCTTACTACATGTAGGTGATGTGAGCACTTGTAGTAAACTGTTCCCTCGTAAGATTATTGGGAATATCCGATTCGATGAAAGTAAACTCAATGAGGATTTACTTTTTATGATGGAGATAGCTACTAAAGCTTCCATGTTGTCATTTACAGGAAAGATTGGATATTATTATTTAGTTCGTTCTGGGAGTATCAGTACGAAGTATGGTAAGGCAATAGAGGATATGGCTACGAATGCCATTCATGTTCGTACTATAGTACACCGATTGTATCCTTCATTGAAACAAGAAGCTAATCGGTTTGCTTTGTTTCAAAATATGGCATTTCTTTTGCTTGTTCCTGATAGATTAAGAAATTATGAAAATTGTCATTACAAAAATGCAATATCGTATATTCGAAGTCATTTTCTATCGGAAGGTTTTTTTAATAAGTATCTTTCCCACAGGGATAAGCTGATATTATTGGCACAAATATTTATTCCTGGATTTATTGCTTCTAGATATCAGATAAAACATTAACGTTTATGAAAATAGCATATTTTACAAATTTTCTATTTCATCATCAGTACCCGTTATGTGAGTTGATGCTTAGGGAAGCAGATGTGGATTTTACTTTCGTTTGTACAGAGGACATGCCTCAAAGTAGGTTATCTATGGGATATGAGGATCTGAGTTTCCTTCCTTTTGTAATCCGTTCTTTTGAAAGTCCGGGGAAATACATGCAAGCTATGGAAGTTGCGAAAACTGCTGATGTTTGTATATTTGGATCCACACTCCCAGAGTTTATTTATGAACGCATGAAGCTTAATAAGTTAACCTTCCGTTACTGTGAACGAGCATTAAGAAAAGGAGAGTGGAGGCGATTTATTCCTACAACAGCTTTAAAGATTTACAAGGAATATATAAGATATAGAAATAGGAATTTATATATTCTTTCGGCGAGTTCCTACACATCCCACGATTTGGCTCTTTGTGGCTTTGATATCAATAAATGCTTCAAATGGGGCTATTTACCCGAAGTAAAAAAATATGAATCAATAAAGGATGTTATGGCAACAAAGAAGAAAGCTCACATTATTTGGGTTGGTCGTTTCATTGACTGTAAGCATCCAGAATTCGCAATAGAAGCGCTGCATAGATTAAAGTTGCATGGGGTTAAGTTTTCATGCGAGTTTGTTGGGAATGGTCCCTTGCTTGAAAAAATGCAGTGGAAGATCGGTGAGTTCGGACTTGATGGATTCGTTTCATTTACAGGTGCACTAAAACCTGAAGAGGTAAGAGCAAAGATGAATGAGGCTTCTATCTTTATCTTTAATTCTGACCGTTACGAAGGTTGGGGTGCTGTAGTTAACGAAGCGATGAATAGTGGTTGTGCCGTTTTGGTAAGTCATGTGTGTGGGGCTGCTCCATTTCTTGTTAAGCAGAATGAAAATGGTAGGGTATACGAGTATGGTAATATGACCGAATTCTGTAAGTTTCTGGCAGATTATTTAGTGCATCCAGATTTAGTACAATCATTAGGTACGAAAGCATATAGTACAATGATAGACATATGGAATATTGAGATTGCTGTTCCGAGATTTCTTACAATGGTAAGAGCTTTGATGAGCAACGAAGATATTCCTTTTATTGCTGAAGGACCCTGTAGTAAGGCTCAAGATATTAATACTAGTTGGTATGAAAGCTAAAGTACTTGTTATAATTCCTGATTCGAATCTTGGAGGGGTAACGTCATCAGCGGTCAATTTCTGTACTGAACTTGTTCGAAATGGTTATATGGTGGATGTTTTGGTACAGAATGGAACCAAATTACCATTGAACGTGACTGTAGGTTACTTAAAGTTGAAAGGTTTAGGTAAGTTTTGGAAACTAGGCTTTTCGGATTTTAAGAAAGCTACATTATGGATGATACCTGTATTATTGATACTATCCATACTTAAGAAGGGCTTAATTAGATGTAATTTGTGGTATCCTTTTGTTTTTTTGTTTTCAAAGATAAGGACAGATTATGATGTAGTTGTAGCTTACCGACAGTGTGCACCTTGCTATTACTTTGCAACACATTGTGTTTCGGCTGGCAAGAAAATTAGTATGATTCATGGAGACTATAGTGATAAAGACGATTATAGTTCATGGGATTTTATGATGGGGGATTTTGACTACAATGTTTGTGTTTCTGATGCTTGTACAAAAGCGTGGAGAAATCATTATCCTGCTATGGCTGGCAAGTTTAGTACATTATATAATATGTTTGACGTACAGGAGATTATTAAATCTTCTAAGAAAAAGGATATAGTAGATTTTTGTATTAATACTGTAAATCTTATTTCGATTGCTCGTATTGAGAACGCATTAAAAAATATTGATCGTATACCAGAAACTTGTTTTCGTTTGAAGAAGGAAGGCATTCCGAATTTTCATTGGTATGTAGTCGGAGATGGACCGGATTTTGATATTGATAAGCGATTGGCTGAAAAATATGGTGTGTCTGATGTTCTCACATTTTGTGGTTGTAGATCTAATCCTTTTCCTCTTTTAGCAAAAGCTGATTTATTTGTACTCACTTCTTCTTCAGAATCGTATGGAATGGTTCTAAAGGAAGCTTTAATATTAGGTAAGCCTGTTGTGGCTATGAGATATCCAGCATTATCTGAAATTATTGAAGATGGGATTAATGGCTTAATTGCAGAACAAAATGTGGATAGTCTAACCTCTCAGATTTGTTTGATGTTACAAGATGACAAGAAACTACTAAAAATTATGGAGGATAATATCAAGTTACAAGAAGTAACTAATGTACAAGCATTAAAACAATTTGAATCACTTCTTTAAAATAATTTGTATGATAAAGGAGAAATTTGCAATTATAACATTTTAGATTTTATTTTTAATACTCTTTTATTATTAACTCTTCTAATTTTAAGGGTATTGTAAACCCAAATATTCTGTCTTCCGATTCCAATATTGTATCACACTATTTCAATCAGATTAGTAATCTGTTGTTAAGAGTTTTAAGAATCGAAATCGTTTGTAAAGGAAGTTAATCTTGAATTGATAATCGATTAATACTTTGAAAGCAGAATAAATTTTGAGCAATTTAACCTATCTCATAAGTACGATACTAAGGGACGAAAAAGAAGTTTATAAAGTAGATGGAGCACAAACACTTTTCTAGGAAATATCAAAATGTGTGGCTTTATAATAATTTGAAAAATTGATATAATGGCAATAGATTTAATGTATATAACCAATCGCCCTGAGATTGCCCGGATTGCAGAAAAAGCTGACGTTGATAGGATTTTTATTGATATGGAATATATTGGTAAGGGACTGAGACAGGGTGGTATGGATACTGTTCAGAATCATCATACAATAGATGATATTCGAACAATTAGAAAATGTGTAACTAAGTCAAAGGTCCAAGTTCGTATTAACCCTATTCATGAGGCTATATATGATTACTTCAATACCGAAGATGAAGTGCATGCGGCTATTGATGCTGGTGCTGATATATTGATGTTACCTATGTATAAGACGGTGGCAGACGTAGAACGCTTTGTGAAAGCTGTGAATGGTAAGGTAACGACTTTGTTGTTGGCTGAAACAATAGAAGCTGCTGATATAATGCAGGAGGTTGTTAAGATAACGGAGGTAGATGAGATACATTTAGGTTTGAATGACATGCATTTGGCTAAGGGTATGAAGTTTATGTTCGAACTGTTAGCAGATGGTACTGTGGATGAGTTGTGTAATATTATCAACCCCTCAGGTAAGAAATATGGTTTTGGGGGTATAGCTCGTTTGGGTTATGGCACATTACCTGCAGAGAAAATAATCATGGATCATTATCGAATTGGTTCTACTATGGCTATTCTGTCTCGCTCATTCTGTAATGTTGATAAAATAGAACACATTGATGAAATCCGGGATATATTTACCTGTGAAGTGGCTCGTATACGAGAGGCAGAGAAAGAGTACGCTAAGTTTTCGATGGAAGATTTTGATGCAAACCATCAAGCAGTTATAAAGTTGGTTAATCAGATAAAATCTACATTGTAGGTATGGAGAAGAAAATTAAAATATGTGCTTTGACCACCATATCCAAAACTATGGATTGGTTCATTGTGGATAGTATGCGCAATTTTGCAAAGAATGGATACGAGGTAACTCTTGTTTGTAATATGGAAGACGGGTTTGTTGAGCGAAATCAAGATTATGCCAAATGTATCAATCTGCCGATGCGTAGAGGTGTAAGTTTAGGTGATCTTATTAAGATGCCTTGGAGGTTGTATAAGCTATTCAAACGCGAAAAATATGATGTAATTTACTATACAACTCCCAATGTGTCATTGTATGCATCTATTGCAGGTTGGTTAGCCAATACAAAGTGCCGTTTCTATAATCAATGTGGTTTACGTTATGTCTCTTTTGAGGGGAAAAAGAGAACTATCTTCAAGATAATTGAGAAATTTACGTGTAAGTTATCGACAACGGTAAGAGAGCAAAGCCCGATGAATATGCAATTCGTTATTGATGAAGGCTTGTGTCCTGCAGAGAAAATATCTGTTGTGGGCATTGGGGGGACGACTGGTGTATCACTCCAGCAGGTAGACAGTTTTGATAAAGTGGAAGCCAAGAAGTTTTTGCGAGATAGATATGGTATTCCTCAGAATGGTTTCTTGTTTGGATATGTGGGGCGAGTAAATGCGGATAAGGGGATTAACGAACTTATTGTCGCTTTTTGTAAATTACAAAAGAAGTATGATGACATATATCTTGTTTTAGTGGGCATGGTAGATGATACTAATCCTATTAGGTTTGAGAATATGCAAATTGTGAAAGAGAACAGTCACATATTTCTTACGGGTAATGTACCACCTTCTGAAGTATATCCACATATGTCGATGTTTGATGCATTAACACATCCAACCTATCGAGAAGGATTTGGAAAAGTGCTTCAGGAGGCGATGGGGGTGAAATTACCAATTATTACGACAAATGTTCCTGGCCCATCAGAAGTTGTTGAGAATGGCGTATCTGGTATTCTTGTGAAAGACCACGATGCCGAAGACCTTGCTGAGAAGATGGAGTTAATATATAATAATAAGGAAATTCGTGAAGCGTTGGCTGCTGCGGGTAGAATACGGGCTGAAATGTATTTCGACCGACCTATTATGCTTAAAAATATTTTAGAAGACATGAATAAAACTCTTAACGTAAAATAAGTATATGGAAGAATTTAAACTACCCAAGGTACTTGCTATTTCGATAAGCACATGGCACAAAGATAGTGGTATTCATACTCAGACGGATTTGTTTAAGTATTGGGATCCTAATCGGGTAGCCCATATTTATACCCGCTCGAATTATCCTGACACACCTGTCTGTAATAAGTTCTTTCAGATTGCAGAGAATGGTATTATTCGTAGTGTATTGAATAGGAAACCAGTAGGTAAAGAGGTTTTCAATGGCCAGAAAGCAGAGAATGCTGCAGATGATAAAGCGATTCAGAGTGAAAGAAAACTGTACGATTATGCTCATAAGAAGAAAAACTGGTTTCTGACATGTGTTCGTGAGTTGGTATGGAAATTAGGTAATTGGAAGACAAAGGCTCTTTTGGATTATGTAAAGGAGGTAAATCCTGATGTGTATTTCATTCCAATCTATGGTGTGGCATATATGGCTTGGTTACAGTTATATGTCATTAAGAAATTTCCTCGTCCTTATGTTTGTTTTATAACAGATGATAACTATTCATATATGGCTTGTGGGAAGAACCCATGGGCATGGTTACATAGATATATTTTGAGAAAGGGTGTTAAAAAATTGGCCGAAAATTGTAATGAGATCTTTGTAATAACAAAGACGGAAGCAAAAGATACGGATGACAATTTTGGGACCAAGAGTGTTGTCTTGACTAAGGGTATTGATTATTCAAAGTTGAAATTTGACGATAGAAAGCCTCATACTCCTATAAAAATGGTTTATACAGGTAACCTGCTTATTGGTAGAGCTGCTTCGTTGATTGAAATATCTAAGGCTTTGGCTAATATAAACAAGGATGGAGTGAAAGTGACTTTTGATATTTATACACCTACCATATTGGATGACGAGATAACGAAGATCCTCAATGCCAATGGTTGTACAAAACATGCTCCAGTACCTAAAGAACAAGTAGTACAGATACAAAAGGATGCGGACATTGTAGTATTCGTAGAGTCTTTGGAGAAGGAGCATCGATATGATGCTCGTTTGTCATTTTCAACAAAACTGACTGACTACTTTGCAAGTGGTAAGTGTATTTTTGCTATTGGTGACAAAATTATTGCTCCTATCCAGTATTTGGAAGAATATGACTGTGCCATTGTTTCTACTGATTATAGGCAGATTGAGGGGCAGTTGAGGCAGTTAATTGACAGTCCAGACATGATTGTAGAATATGGTAGAAAGGCTTTTGAGACAGGGCGGATGAATCATGAGGAAACTAAGGTAAGGAAAACATTTGTAGAAACGTTATGTAAAGCTGCAAAAAATAAGAGGTAATGAAGATAAAGTATTTTGAAGAGAAAAATACGATTATTAGTGAATTGAAAGCCGTTGGCGTATCGGAGGAACAAGCGGAGGTTGTGGCAGACTGTTTTGTTACTGCTGATGAGTATGGGGTTACTTCCCATGGCATTAATGTGTTACAGGCACATGTAGATAAGGTGAAGAGAGGCGGATATAATCTGAATCCATCATTAAAGATTGTTCGACAGTCACCAGCCTTTGCAGTAGTAGATGGTGATAATGGTTTTGGACCTGTAAGTGCAGATTATTGCATGAACCTTGCTGTGGAACGTGCTAAAAAGGTGGGCGTGTTTCAGGTATTCAGTAAGAACAACAATACCGTAGGACCAGCTTTCTATTATCCGTTGAAGGCGGCAGAGCAAGGGTGTATAGGTATCTTGTTTTCGAATAGTCCTGCACAGATGGCTCCATTTGGAGGTAAGGAGAAGCTGTTAGGTACAAATCCGTTCTCGGCGGTTATTCCCGTTCCAGGGTATGATCCTATAATAGTGGATATGGCGACTAGTGTGGTGGCTAAGAGTAAGTTTAAGCAGTACAAAGAAGCTGGCAAAAGGTTGCCAGATGGGTGGGCATTGGATGAGGATGGTAAGCCTACCAATGATCCTGATGAAGGAATGAAAGGATTGGTATTGCCAATGGCTGGTTTTAAAGGTTATAGCATTGCTATGTTGATAGATTTGATTTCTGGGCTTGTATCCGGTGCGGCTTATCTGAATAATGTAGGTAGGTTCTATTCTGTCGATAATAAAAGAATGAATGTGGGTTTTTGTTGTATAGCCATAGATCCAAAAGTCGTTTTGGGCGAGGAGTATGCATCGGCTATTGCAGAATATGTTGCCACTGTGCGTAATTCAAAACGTAGTGGTGAAGGACCTGTCTGCGTGCCAGGAGACGATCGGCTCACATTCTATAAGAATAACATGTAATATCATGTCTTGTAACTATATAGTAGAGTAGTTTTTCGTATTAGTTTGTACAAGGTATTTGAGATGTGGATTTTTTCAAAATCAAAGCTGGTTGATTCGTGATCATTCAGTTGATCAAGTATTTTTATGGTAATTGTATTTGAGCGTTTTGACAGGTAGGCACTCGATCGCTTTTTAGTATATTTGTATGGATATAACAGATGAAAAATCAAAGCTTCTTGTGGAATTATTACCGGGGATGATTGCGAACTTATCCGTTACAAAACGCTTGATAGTTCTATCGTAGACGGTTATTTTCCTTGTGATGGAGCACCTGAGGTTATTGATATAAGTTCTTGGAACCCATGCTTCGAGTTGCTTTTGGGCTTATCTTGCTTTCTACAAGTAGGCGCTTGATATCCCTCTCTTTCGTGAATTGGTACGTGTGATAGATGAACAGATGCAGGGTGTTTTTGCTTTTCAATATTTTAAGATGTTTTTCTCGGAGATAGTAAATGTATGTAGAGATTATGAGCATCTTTTTCCAATGACTATCGGACAGGGTAATAATAGACATTAAAAATCAACTCCTTTTTGGACTTATTTAGTGGATGATCACTTTCTGGTAGCTTTCCCCTATGTGATATGTCAAAATTGATTGCTAAAAGATAGAAGAGGGTGTACATGAGGTTCACCTGATTGGGGGCAATACAATATAGTTGAATTGCACAGGATGAAGACGTTAAAGCTGTTGTCGGGATACTCTAAGGCTCACTTCTAAGGTCGCGGGTTATACAACGAAAAGGATTTGACCAACATGGTACTTTTCTTGAATTGTGTGAAGTTGATTGGAAAGAATAGTTACTTGATAAACAATATAGAATTATGAATATATACGTTACTTATGCGATTATTTTTGTGTTGCTCCTTGTTTTTGAACTTTTGTACTTCAATATTGCCGAGAAGTTTAATATTGTCGACAAGCCGAATAAGAGGTCGAGTCATTCAACTATTGTGCTGAGAGGTGGTGGTATCATCTTTGCGCTTTCGACACTGGTTTGGATTGGCTTACAGGTTGCTCATGGCGATTGGAATGTAGTGGCTGCCTATTGGCCATTCCTTGTAGGGCTGATGTTGGTGACTGGAATGTCATTTGTGGATGATATCATTTCGCTTCCGGATAGCGTACGATTGATAGGACAGTTCTCGGCTGCTGCTTTGGTTTTCTATCAACTGGGCATGTTGAGTAGTGAGTGGTTTGGGGAATATGGCTTGTTTTTCGGGGGGCTGTTTATTCTGCTGGCTCTCATTATATATGTAGGTGCGACAAATGTCATCAACTTTATGGATGGCATCAATGGTATCACAGCTGGTTATGCGCTTGTTGTATTGGTATCACTGGCGTTAATTAATGGTAAAAACTTGTTCTTTCCTCGTTCGTTGATAGCTGTGGTTATCCTGTCGGTACTGGTGTTTTGCTTGTTCAACTTTCGGCCGAAAGGTAAAGCTAAGTGTTTTGCAGGTGATGTGGGTAGTATTGGTATCGCATTTATCATGCTCTTTCTTATTGGTAAGGTAATTATTGCTATGAGGGATTTTACATACCTCATATTTTTGTTAGTCTATGGTGTGGATGGTGTACTGACTATCTGCCATCGAATCATGTTACATGAAAATTTGGGTGAGGCACACAGAAAACATGTATATCAGTTAATGTGTAATGAATTGAAGATAGGTCATGTTAAGGTAAGTCTGTTGTACATGTTTATACAGCTTGTTATTAGTCTGGGATTTATTTATATATGTCCTAATACCGTATGCTGTCATTGGATGTATTTGATCGGAGCCGCAGTAGTTTTGGCTATTGCTTATGTGTTGTTCAAGAAGAAGTACTATCATTTGCATGAGGAGTATCTTACTTCACTTAAAAAGTAAGAAAAATTATGATTCAGCTTGCTAAAGCATTGATAAAGGATTTATTCGACAAAGTTGTTGTTTCAGATCGTAAACGTATGAACTGTTCAGATAGCACCGCTTATAAAGCAACTTTCTGGGCGTTGTTATTTTACGGAGGAGAAGCGTGTTAGGATTATTCGCAACCTACAACAAATTCTGTCATACGGAAGTGTAAAGGTTACTTTAGTTTGTTACAATTGGTACGTGATGAAATGAATGAGAACCCGTTTGATGGTAAAATTTCTATATATTCTTTACCAAGAATTTATAAGTCGTTTCAACAGTATGGCCGTGATTGAAACCATCATAAAAATAAGTAAAAAAAACATTCTCGATAATTATCTCATGATTAGTAACTTATGCACTCGAAGGTGGTTAATTGTTTTGAGGCGTTATGTAGGATGTTTACGTTAAACATTGAATTCGTTCAATGCTTTCTTCCTTACTAATAAAAATTTAGATGACGTAAGGAATGCCGGATTATTCTGATGCGAATCATGGTAATTCTGCTTAATATTATTGTTTGTTTGTGTAGCCCTCCTTTATAAGGCCTGGCGTGGTTGATTAAATTAAAGGAGGGCTTTTTATTTAGGTGTATCCTTTTTGAAATAATGATTGCTGCATTCTTTTCATCTCAAATGTAGCTATCAATAGCCAAATTTCTCCGTTTTATGGAGGAGTTTGGCTATCTTTGATTTTTGAAATTTTAAGAGTCATATTTGTATTCCATTTTATATGAAAGATTTATTTTTTTGTATCTATTATTAAAATGGGAATAATCCTGCATATTTATGAGTGAAGCGTTAATTGAATAAGTGTTATATAAATCAGGAAAAAAGGCCGGAGCTGTTAGTATGCAGTTCCGGCTTTCTTGTTATTATATCTCTATGGTACAATTTTGGGTGATACTCGTCCGGAAATATGGAAAGATCTCCTTTATTACCTTCCCTTTCTCCTTTTCTTGTCCTGTAATTGTCTCTTTTGCTATGCTAAATCGTATCAAGACGATGCTGTAACTTGTCTTTTTGCTTCTGATGGGAATGTCGCACCTTTGCAATGTTAACGTTAGCAAGGTAATAATCATTAGTATTTATTTAACCATTAGTGTCCCATTAAAATTGGGACGAATTAAAAATTAAATAAACTTGGTCCATTTGGTCCGAATCGTTCTTTGTCATTTTGAAATTTAGTTTTATCAAAGAGGTCTCTCAGATGAGTCTTATCAGTCAATGAGATGCTCAGTATTTGTAACACTTCATATGTATTTCTGTTCAGTTGCATATCGTGTTGAATGATTGCCACCAAACAGTAAGCGCATATAGCAGCATATATCTGTATTCGAACAGCATTCTCTGTAGTTCCCCAAAATCTTTTGATTTTAAGGTGCTGCTTGAGCCAT
>OJJA01000040.1_pt1 | contig 124608 bp, 83 predicted proteins | sample 1596031 | NCBI WGS metagenome assembly OJJA01 (sample SAMEA4350132, study PRJEB24818) | metagenome | biome: human; feature: gut; material: faeces | place: Denmark | collected 2013-09
AGTGCTTCACATATTTATCACCATCATACTTGGTGACTATGCGGTTAAACTTACTTCGATTCAGAAATGAAGCCAATTGAGCGAAAACGTATTTGTCTTGGAACATATGCCATCGGATTAATCTGATACAAAGCTACAAATTCAAGTCCGTTCGCTCGGAAAATCGCTGTAACTAACTAAATTTCAAATATTTCAAAGAACTCTTTTAGATTTTAATGGGACAGCAATGAAATGCCAATATATGTAATGCATCATTACATATATAGATATCAAAATAACTTCCCATCTTGTTCGGGATATAATGCCTTGTAATATTTGATACGTTCTCCCCAGGGACGGAACTCAAAAGGAAATACATGCTGCTGCTCCGCCCAGCGGTTCCACTTCTTCTCCAGACTTTTCACCTTCTCAGGATATTGTGCAGACAGATCTTTCTCCTCAAAAGGGTCTTCTGAAAGGTTTATCAACTCCCAAGAGGATTTTCCATTGGCACGTACCAACTTCCATCCGTCCGAAATAACGGCACAAGACGTCTGATGCTCGAAAAACAAATCACGTAAACGCAATTTTTTATTCTGTATGGCAGGTAAAAGACTGGTTCCCGACAATTTCACTTTCTCTCCCTGAAAAGAAGAAGGGTATCGGACCGATGCCATATCCAGACAGGTAGGAAACAGATCGATAATATGACCGGGTTCCCGGCAAATCGTACCTTTCTCTTTAATTCCTCTTTTAACAGAATCACCACACTTTATGATCAGAGGTGAACTTGTCCCACCCTGAAAACACCACTGCTTATAGCTGCGGTAAGGAGTATTACTCAAATCTGCCATCAACTGTCCCAGATATCCCCCTTCGCTGGTTGCCCCGTTATCGCTCATAAACAGAAAAACGGTATTCTCATAAATGCCCTTCTCCTTGACTGCTTCGATAAGTCGTCCTATACCATCGTCCATGATCTCGATCATGGCGGCATAAGTAGCCATGCCGTTTATCCATTGTTCTTGCTGCCGGGGAGTAAGATCCGTCCACGACGGGCGTTGATCATTAAACTCCCTCTGATAAACCGGCAGTTCCATCGATTTTTTTACCAGCCCACAGGCTTTCTGACGTTCGAAACGTTGACGGCGCAGTATGTCATATCCCACTTTATAACGTTCACGGCAAGCATCCACCCTCTCTTTCGGAGCGTGTAAAGGCAGATGCGGTGCATAATGCGCCACATATAGAAACATAGGAACATCAACAGGATGTTCCCTCACAAAACTCACGGCGGAATCGGATATGGCCGTGGTATAGTAATAATCATCAGGGAACTCAGTAATCCTTGTCAGACCGGAATATACCGGTTTAGGAGCATAATAACTTCCACCGCCACTGAGGCAACCGTAGTATTTTTGAAATCCGCGTTGCACGGGATAACTTCCGTTGGGTTCATCAAAAGCGCCGTCTACGGTCACATGCCACTTACCGCTCATATATGTAGCATAGCCATTGTCGCGAAGCACTTCGGCGATAGTAGGGATATTGGCCGCTATCTGTCCCCGATACCCGGGACGATGCTCATCGACAGCCGTCATCCACCCCATACCGGCTTCGTGCTGGTAATGGCCGGTAAGCAAGGCCGCCCGGCTGGGACAACTACGTCCCGTATTCTTAAACTGGCTGAAACGTATCCCTTCTTCTGCCAAAAAATCAATATTCGGAGTACGCACTTCACCCCCATAACATCCCAAATCGGAAAATCCCATGTCATCACACAATATCAGAATAATGTTCGGATGGTTCTCTTTAGAAGCATTGCCGGCAACGGCACTGTTCCCTATGGAAGATAATATTAGGGAACTTATCAACAGTCTATTCATTCGTTTGGATTTAAAAGTTACTCACGGACAAATATACCGCTAATCAGTGAATGGCAATGTTCACTTTTGATTATTTATTGTCTAATATTATCTAAACTGCAACAAAAAAGAAAGAAACCAAATAAGTTCTTCTGAATTATTCTTAACTTTGCCACGTATCTGAAAAACGGATACATCGTTTTCGTAGAACGATGGAGAAATCTTATTATTATCTGCCATCAAAATCTGGTAAATTTTAGCATATGCAGATAATAAGTGAGACTCTCCACGTCCAAGAAGTGTATGACTTTGTTATATACCATCTTGGCGTGGGGCTATTACTTATTATTTATATGCGGGCTTACCAGAGCCATGATGGAATAATATAGTATATAGCTCCCACGCCTTTTCATCATGCATGGGAGCATAAATAAATTAAAAGCACACAAATAATTATGAATGAATTAACTTGTCCCTGTTTCATGAAAACAGATCTTGAACTCGCGGTTGACAAATTATCCTTTCTTGAAGAAAACTATTCCTGCATGAATTCTCCCGAATATCTTAAGACTCTTCCCAAACATGAACTGTTATGTTGCTTGTGCCTGATCGATGTAGTTATACTTTCTATCAAGCAGAAACGTTATACATGTACAATCACAGAGCTGATTCGGTTATATGAATGCAGAGAAAATATTATTTTGGTAATTTTCGTAAAATATAAATTCCATCCACGCCTGTAATATCTTCAGATAAACAGACATATCACGGGAAGTGAACAGAATACCTCTTATAGATTTACTTCTAAAAGAAGCTATCTGTTTCGCGGAAATAGAAGGTTAAGGGATACAAGGTACGGATACAAGGCTCTTAACAATAGCAGGCAAACTATCCAAAACCATCACAGGATTATCCGTAGAAACAAGATTCACACCCAACGTTACCATCTCCCGCAAATCTTCAGGTGTATTGATGCCCTGTACATTCACAGTCATCCCCAATTCCTGCGCTTCCCTGATCCATTGAGGGTGGTCACGATATTCTTTCCGATGATAATGAATTCCCCGTATCCCCATTTCATAGACCTCAGCCGGTGCCATTCCCCCTTTGAGACAGGCCACTACCGCCTCCGGATCAATCCGAACGAGCTCTTTGCATATATCCAAATTAAACGTGATATACTGCACCTTATTCTCCACTTTATAATACCTCACCGTATCCAGCACAGCCTTTACCACAGTCATATTTCTCTCGAAACTATCATGCTTCTTAATCTCGATAAAAAGTTTAGTTAGAGATTCCGACTGCTTAAGTTGCACAAGAAAATCCTTCAATTGAGGTAACTTTTCACCATTAGACAGTTTCATATCTTTCAATAAATCATAATCGGTATCTTGAAAGGAAAGACCATTCATTTTTTTATCATGCCCTACCACCAAATAACCATCTTTAGTGAGCCATACATCCATCTCCGAGCCATAAAGCCCCATTTTTTGGGCATTCTTCAAAGCGGTAACCGAATTCTGTGCCGCTCCTTCCGTATTCCAATACCCCCGATGGGCAACAATGCCCGGCTCCCGGTTTCCTCCGTTCTGAGAACGGAGAGAAACACTTGGGCAAGCCAAAAAATAAACTAATACACAAATCGAAAAAACACGCATATGTTTTAATGATAATAATTACATAATATTATATTTATACCTTTGAAAGTACGCTACTTCAAGGTGACCATCACATTAACGGTAGAAACCACTTCCATCTCATTCGCTCCATCAACTGATGAAACAAGCTTGTAGGAAACCGCTTTATCAAAATCGACAGCAGAAGAACCCGAAATCTGCTCCACATCATTTATATAAACCTTATCTGATGGAGAAAGCGTTTCAAAAACCGGAACTAACGCACCTGTATCCGTACCTTCGGGAAGAGTCACATATAAATCGAACGTAGTATAATCAAAAGCACTTCTATCCAATATACCTGCCACACCGGCTACCCTGAAAGATTTAAATTCGGGATAATAGCAAGTATACAGTTTATAATGACGTTCCGTCCCTGAATAAGCCTCCACCAAGATATCCATCGGAGAGGATAAATCGTACTTGGTATTTGAGGAATATAACCGATCGTTTATAAATACCTTGGTAGAATCGGAAGCGATTGAGAAATTCAATTTCTGAGACATGCTGATAGATAAATCCTTATTGTTATATCTCATTTTATAGGGCAACATCAACAACCACTCATCATTCTCCTTCTCTTCGGCATATATCTCGTCATAATAAATTTTAGACGAAAGTTTATCGATATCCGTCACATTATCTACCACGTTGACTATAACAGAAGCCGTGTCTACCCTCATGTCTTTACCCAAGTCCAGATAAGTGGATGCCACACACACCACCCGGTAAGTACCTGGTACGGAATATGAGTAAGTGAATACTCCCTTATTGACTACCATACCGGTATTGTTCTGACTCCGTAATTCATAATTATGCGACTCATCGCCTGTGAAAATAGCTACCTGATCGGCAATACCTGTGAACTTAACCACCATTGACTCATTGAGTTGAAGCGTAGTCTTATCTACCGCCATTCTTGCATAAGGAGTAGCAGACGAGTCGTCTTCACAAGCTATAAACAGCAAAGTCATACATACCCCCGACAATATTCTATATAGAACTTTCATATTCATCTTGATTACTTTTTATGATATTAATAACCCGGATTTTGCACAACCGCTCCTTGAGAAAGGTCAATCTCGGCTTGAGGGATCGGGAACAGTTCATTCACCCCTTTCCGAAAATAAACTCCCCGCTTGTTGGTATTCGCCAATCCGAAAGCCTTTATTACTTCCGCAGCACGTTTTTGGCGGACAAGATCAAAGAACCGGTCCCATTCGAAACATAACTCTTTGCGACGCTCCGACCAGATCTGATCGCGCATGTAACCATATCCACCGGCCAAATAAAGATTTCCGTTTCCGTCGATGGTATTTGCCTGCCGTTTATTACTATTCAACTGTTCGAGCGCACGGGCTCCTTCACCACATTCATTAAGAGCCTCGGCATAAATCAACACTACTTCGGGATAACGGATTATCCGCCTATTTTTACCATTGTCGCCCGTATATAAAGGTCTTTCCTTAATGGGTGTATACCATTTCAAAGTCAATTTCTGTTGCGGACCACAGTCGAGCATCTCCAAATCGGGAGCACTTTCCTTTTGGCCTACCATACTCCTGCGACGCGGATCGGTTCCGAACATGGATTCCAAAATAGCTTCCGTAGCCCACATTAACGGAGAATTACAATAAAGCGTCTGATAGATAGCATCACCTTCATTGTCATTTCCAGTAGAACCATCTCCCGATTCCTTGAAAACAATTTCAAAAATAGAACCTCTGCAAAATTCTCCGGACTGGAAAAACTGTTCGTAATACTTCAGTACATTTCCATAGAAATCTTTATATTCAAGAGAATATGCTCCTTTCAGCATCGGAAGTGTAGTCTCCGGCAGTTCATAGGGATCGGCAGAATGATTCAGCGCTTTAGGTTTGAACCAAAGACGTTCGCGAAGCTCTTCCCAATCTTCTTCGGAAGCATCATAATGCAATATGTCACCAAAGGTCATTGTAGTTCCATCTACAAAATACTCACCCAGCCGAACGACTTCTTCCCATTTCCCGGAAGGTATGCCGGGAGTGGCCTGATACATGAGTACCTTCATAAGCAATGCCACTGCCGCACTTTCACTGGCCCTGCCCGCATCGTCGTCAATAAACTTCGCAGGAAGCATGATAGCCGCTTCACGCAAATCTTTTTCTATGTAAGCGTACACCTCCTCTGCCGAAGACCGGGGAACAACCAAGTTGTCAACCGTTTCTATCTCCGGACGAATAGGTACTCCCCCATAAGTTTTCACCAAATTAAAATAGAACAAAGCCCGCAAAAACTTTGCCTGTCCCAATATATAACGGATATCACGATAAGATGAATATTCTTCATCCGCCAACCTTACCCTGTGGGCATTAGCAATCACCTGATTGGCACGATATATACCTTTATAATTAATGGTATACCTCTTCTGAATCCATTCATTGGACGTATTAAAGCGGAAATTGACCAATTGCCCCATTTGGGTAGTCAAGTCTTCATCGGTTCCTTTCACATCATCTCCGCATGCCTCACCGAAACGCCAGTCACACTGGTTATAAACCTCCATTTGTAATACATCGTATGTGGCATTCAATGCTGATTCCAGTTTATATTGAGTATCATAGAAATTCTCATCCGTTGAATAGCCGAGCACATCTTTATTCAAGAAGTCTTCACACCCGGTCAAGAAGCAAACAGCCAGGCTAAATATCGTAATTTTAAATACTGTCTTATTCATATTCCCAACTTTTATAAAGTAATATTTAGTCCAAAAGTAAATGAACGCGCCTGTGGATAGTTTCCATGATCAACGCCCATGCTAAGGTTATTGCTCTCGGTTCCGGAGACCTTGCCCACTTCCGGATCAAATCCATTGTAGCCCGTCAATGTCAATAAGTTATACGCTCCGACAAACATCGACAGATTCGTCAGATGCCAACGGGAAGTCAGCTTGTTGCTGAAATTGTAAGTAAGCCGTACTTCCTTCAAACGTATATACGAGCCGTCCTTCACCATAAAATCGGAAGCCCGAAAGTTACGGGCTTTATCCGAGCCTCGTAAATCAGGAACAGAAGCATCCAGATTTTGCGTAAAAAACCGGCGGCTATCGATCGCATACTCTTCTCCTCCCGACCAATGCTTATCACGAATGTCGGCATATACATTTCCCTGAGCCGCATTATTAAGGTAGTAATCCATCACATTAAAAATCTTATTACCAGTCTGTCCCTGGAAGAATAACTTCAAGTCGAAATTGGCATAACTGAATGACATCGGGATACCAAAAACAAAATCGGGCAGAGGTGAACCCAAATAGGTACGATCTTCGGCAGTGATCTTTCCGTCATTATTCAAATCTTTAAATCTGAAATCGCCCTGCCGAGTAGATAAATCGAATTCATTTTTACCGGCATCGTACTGGGCACTGGCTTTCACCTCGTCCAGAGAGTTGAAAATCCCGTCCGTCACATACCCGAAGAAACTTCCAATAGGCTTACCTACCGCAGTTTTCGTCACATAATCAAGAATACTCGATTCGCTAAGATAACCTCCGTAAACCGGTTCGTCACCCAATCCCAAACTTACAACTTTATTCTTGATATAAGACACGTTGAAACCAATTTCATATCTAAACTTTTTAATCTTGTTACGGAAATTGACAGACAGCTCCACACCACTGTTACGAACCGAACCGGCATTGGTCATCGGGGCATCATCATCCACATTATCGAAGTCATCGAATCCGGTAGAAAGCGGAACGGGCACACGTAAAAGCATATCAGTCGTCAATTTAGTAAACCATTCCAAGCCTAAAGTCAAGCGGTTGTTGAACAAACCGAGATCCAATCCCACGTTAAATGTCTCGGTCTTCTCCCAATGAATGTCCGGATTGCCTATCAAAATGGAAGTGGTGCCCGGATAAACCCGGTGATTGCCTATACCAAACGAATAATTCTTTTCGGTATTCAAAAGAGTATAACGGGAAAGTTCGTTGATACGATTGTTACCCAACTGTCCCCATCCAAATCGTAACTTACCAAGCGAAAGCCAGTCTTGATTTTGCATAAACGGTTCGGAAGTAAATTTCCATCCCACGGATACGGAAGGGAAATATCCCCAACGTTCGTTTTTGGAAAAGATAGAAGAGGCATCGGCACGAAAATTAGCCTGAAAAAGATAACGGTCGAGGAAATTATAACTTAAACGACCTACAAATCCCAATGCAGTCCATTCATTATCCAGTCCGGCCGCATCATCACCAGTATATCCGCTCGACAAAAACCAAAGATCGGAAGAATTGCTCGCAGTCCCTTTACGGGTACCTTCCATCCAACTGTTTTTATAACCTTCGGCTGTCTGCCCCAATAGTACAGAGATATCGTGTTTTTTGTTCTTCCAGGCAAAAGTGAACAGGTTATTGATCTCCCACTTATTGGTTTGGTTACGCCGGTTGTAAATCCGGGTCAGATCGTTGGGCATCGCAAAGTCTTCATCCAGTTTATTAACCTCATAGAAACGTGTCCGCTTCCCGATAACAAGGTAATCGGAAAATTTAAATTGATAAGTCAGCAACTTTCCTAATTTGGCAGTGAGGTTCAAATTCAAATCAATACGATGATTTTCTCTTTTATTGTGATTCCGGTCTATCACGGCAATGGGATGATTGGAATTATAATTTCCCCTGTAATTGTAAAGATATTCCAAAGGGTTCTGATACAAAGCCTTTTTCAAAACACTCTCACTTCCTTCGGGTACAATATTTCTATTTTCATTTGTATAGAACATGTTTGTAGTCATATTCAGCCAGCTATTCAACTGGTTATCCAGATTCATGCGCAAATTAAACCGTTCGTAACCGGAAGTTTTTACAATACCTTTTTCATTATAATAACTTCCACTGACCATGTACTTATGCCGATCCGTACCACCAGACACAGATAAATTATATTGTTGTTTCAATCCTGTTTGTGTTATCGCATCCCACCAATTGTCCGGAGAGTTTCGTCTGATAGTATCTACTTTATTATATTTAAGATTATCATAATAATAACCTCCGTCTTTGTCTTTAGAATAATACAATCTACCGTCTACCGAATAAATGCTGTTTCCCGAAACGTAATCCCTCATCAATGCATACTCTTCTGCATCAAGAACATCGATCTTCTTCCAGGGATTTGAAAAACCCACAATCATATCGAAACTAATTTTCGTCTTCCCCGAAGCACCGCTCTTGGTTGTAATCACCACTACTCCATTGGCCGCACGCGCACCATATACAGCGCTCGAAGCCGCATCTTTCAGTATTTCGATATTGGCAATATCATTCGCATTCAGATGATCGATACCATCGACGATAAAGCCGTCGACCACATACAAAGGGTCCGCATCATTAACGGTTCCCGTACCCCGAATCTTAATAGTAGAACTACTACCGGGAGCACCGGTATTCTGTATAATATTGACACCGGCAGCTTTTCCTTGCAATGCCTGCAAAGGTGAAGAAACCGGAATATTGGTTAGCTCTTCTCCCGACACGGAAGATATGGAACCCGTAATATCACTCTTTTTCTGGACACCATAACCAATGACCACCAGTTCGTCCAACTGGATATTCTCTTCATCCAGTAATATTGTCAACGGTTTATTATCACGTATGATAACCTCACTGGATCTATATCCCATATAAGTGATTTTAAGGATAGTACCGACAGGCACTCGCATAGAGAACTTTCCATCTATATCTGTTATCACACCGTTTTTGGTTCCCTTTTCCACTACGGTAACACCAATGAGCGGTTCTCTGTTCTTACCATCCAGCACCTCCCCCGAAACCGGTAGAACCGACTGTGCATAAGAGGATACTATGTGGACGATAGCCATGATAAACACTGCCATCCTAGGTAATATATCTTTATTCATCTGCTAATAATTAAATGAAGCGGTTATATAATGGTTATAAAAAATATCTCATCCGCGGATTATGCGGAATAGGTGACCTCACCCGCAGATGAAACATGAAGTAACTGAAAACACACTGAAAATCTGTGTTTTCATACTGGCATCAGATCATTTTTTAATAATCAGATTGGAAGACGAAACGCCTTCTGTGCTTTGTACATTTATCAGATACATGCCTTCGGCCAGTGAAGACACATCGACAGAGTTCTCGGACGGTTTATCCACAACCTTAACCAGTCTGCCGGCAGAGTCATAAATTTCGACCTTTTTAACGGTTCCTGTTGTTTTCACAAAGAATTTATCACTTGCCGGATTCGGATAGATCTGAGCTTTGTTTCCTCCGTTCACAGGAATATTTTCAATGGAAGTCCCTATCTCCGCACGTGTACGATATTCGATATCCAGATTATCAGCATCTTTTATAGGATCATAATCCGGTTTACGATAGTGATAACAATAAATACCTTCACCCTCATTGATGGCAAAAATAACATCACCGCCCAAATTTCTCATGGAATGTACCTTGTCGCCTTCGCCCGGCTTGATATTCGTTACACGAACAGGAAAATCAGATTTACTGTCTACCCGGAATAATTTTTCCTGCCACTCCTTGTTCTGCACACTCGAATCCCAGTAATACATACTTCCGGAAGCCACAATCGGCTCTTTTACCCAAGCATTAAGTTTGCCTGTACCTAAATCAGAGTGCAAATAAACATCCTCCCCATCTGTATAATGCAACTCTCCACCAAATCCCAACGGCATACCGGTACCTCCCGAATTGGCCGAAAACATATAAACACCATCAAATTCCACTCCCGCATCCGGAGAACTGTTTTTGGGTTTTCCATCTGTTCCGGGAACATTTTCATTGACATCGAATGCACCATAATTACCCGGTTCCAAATTGGTAAATGCAAGCTCGGAACCATATTCCTCATGCCAACCACGGAAATATATTTTTCCATTATAGGGAGTAGGACTGGCATCGCTCACCCAACCACTCTGAGGACTGTTATTCTCATCCTTCCCCGGCCGGGTATCATAAATAAGATAAGTTCCCTCTTCCGTACCGTCACTGGCAAAAGGTTCACCGCCGTATTCGTAAGACCAAGCCTGAAAAAAAAGCTTTTCATTGTAGAAGTTAACCATATCATCTATGGCTGCACTCATGGTAGCGCCTGCAACTTCCGGATTAGGCTCTACATTCATATCTTTCACTAAATGTGTTCCGGCTTCCGTCCCATCAGTTACCCAAAGCTCCTCACCATACTTTCCATCTTTATCATCAGCCTTAAAAAACACTTTGCGACCCACCCGGCAATACGGACTGTAAGGAGAACCATTATCTGTCCCGGGATACCCCATCTTACATTCATAAATCAATTTGGTTCCTTCTTCGGTTCCGTCACTGACCCAAAGCCAATGTTGACCGCCATTATACTCCTCGCTGTCAAAGTTCTTAGCAGCAAACACAAACTGAGTTTCGTTCAATTGCGTAAAACCTTTCGGATCGGAAGAAGCTAATTCATGAATATCCTTCACCATATAAGTGCCCTGTTCCGTTCCGTCAGAAATCCAGAGTTCCGCTCCATTAACACCATCGTCTGCCTGAAAAACGACTTTATCATTAAACCGTGTCAACCAAACGACATTAGAACTTGTCGGCCCGGAAATGATATCTTTCACAATCCTCGTCCCTTCCGGAGTTCCATTCGTCACCCATAATTCCTCTCCGTGCGCAGCATCCGTTGCCGCAAAAAAAGCGAGGTAACCTTTCTCCTTACTTCCGGCAACCGTTATATTCTTTTGTTGAATAAGTTTACGAGTATTGTTAACAAATGCAGTTACCCCTTCTGGTAAGAGACTTCGTAATTCACCTCCCGGATCACGAGTAAAATCACCTGATGTCTGAGGTTGTCTTCCTCCTTGAGCAAAAACACTTCCCATAGCAAATAATGAAAAGACAAATAAAAAGCACAACTTTTTCATATTCTATAAAATTAAATTAAAAAAAGACTGAATAACCCGTATTTTACGGGATAACCAAAACTTTGTATTAATGTAATCGTTGTGTTTCTACATTTTTAATTCGGGCAAGTGTGTTCTTTTCCTTTCATAGTACAAAAACACACGACCCCGATGACAAAAATAGATCAAAACCATTACATATATGATACAAAAAGAAAAAGAACTACCGGTTAAATGCCTTGTAAAAATGTAGTAAAGAAAGACTCCATTAATACCAGATTTTGGTTATAACACCTGCTATATGAATTCTCTGTTTTCTTTCATATTTCCCGGGTACATCAAGAATAGAAAGAATGCATCAAGCAGGTACAATAGGTTATTAAAACATCACAAATGTACGGTCAGGGCAACTAAACGAATGTTAGAAATTGACCAAATATTACAAGATTTTCGTGAAAACAGCCCTTCAAAGCCACGTAGTATCATTTAAATATTTTTTTCATTCGAATTACAACATCTATTCAAGAACAATATCAAACTGATCGTAAGACTCTGTCCGGTGGGCTAAATGCTTAGTCAATGCCGATATTCCGAACAACGGCGAATAGGTCCTGACCTTAATCGTTTTCCCATCAGGCATGAATTCCAGTATACGGAGCCATCCGTCACCACCATTTCCTTCCGGACCGCCTCCCAAAAACTGTACGTTGAACATCATCTGATGAATCGGTTTACCAGATGTATTATTGTCGATTCTGTATCCGACATTATCCTCGTATTTGCTATTTCCATTACCGGTATGTCCACATATCAAAAGGCGGATATTGGAAGAAGGATAAAGCAACTTTTCCCAGATCTGAGTCCCTACGTTCATAGGAGAAAGCACATACTTTTCTTTATCACGGATAGTACCGCCTTTCGGGGGAGTACCGGGATTAAGATATCCGTGGGTCATAAAGATGACTTTACTATCCTTATAAGTTTCGCTTGCTGCGAGTTTTTTTGCCCAATCGAGCACCTCATCCCGTGGAGCAAACTCACTGGTGATAATCAAAATCTTTCCCCATGCCGGTTCGTTGAATTCGAAAGCGGCATTCTCTAAAGAAGCAACACCGTTACGGTTTGGAATTGCACTGACACAAAGGTCTCTCCATGCCGTATTCCTTTCAAAAGGAAAATATTCGGGGAAATGCGTCATTCCGTTTTCAGAGCGTTTATAACCATATTCATGATTACCTGTCGATATGATGTAAGGAACCTTGTTATCGAGTCTGGCAAATGCCTTCGAACTGGCTTCCCACATTTCGCGACTGGTTTGATTAAGCATCTTCCGGTTACGCACAATATTCTCATTTTGCTCTACGACATCTCCCGTACATAGCACTGCTTTAATCTTTAAATTTTCAATATGATCTACAATCCATGCCGTACACAATTCAAACAAAGGCTGATTAATATCGTACTTGACATATCCCTGCGGATCCCCCAAAAGAATCATCGAGAATGATTCCGGATCAATCAGATGTTGCTGGTCGGCTCTCTTTTGAGCACCCAAGCCTATCCAAGCTCCTGAAACAACAGCTAAACATAAAAAGAACTTCCTCATAATTTCCATTTCTCCTTTTTTTATACTTTATTCTAAATACACACATCTCAATATATCCTTACCGGGATTTTCCGGCAAACATTTTGTCTCTACTGCTAAACAAAGTCTTTCGGCAACACACCAAACTGTTTTTTAAAACAGTTCGAAAAGTAAGAAGGGGTGCTGAATCCCACCATATAAGCTATTTCCACAATTCCGTACTCTTTCTCCTGTAATAAAGCAGCCGCTTTCTTTAGTCGTGTAAGCCGTAGATATTCATTAGGCCCTATCCCCAACACTCCTTTCAGTTTTCTAAAGAAATTGGACCGCCCCATGTTCATCGCTCCCGCCATATCATCGACAGATAAATCAGGATTCTCCAAATGCCGGGCTACGTACTCCTCCAACTTACTGATAAACTGTTTGTCGGCCTTCGACTGCGCCATGGTGTCAGCTTTAATAAAGGGAGATTCCATAAAGTGCCGGCACAGTTGTTCCCTGTTTTTCAGTAGATTGGCAACAGTAGCACGTAAATATTCTACTGAAAAAGGTTTCTCGATATAAGCATCGGCACCATGCTCCAATCCTTCTATTTTCTGTTCCATAGCAGTTTTTGCCGTGAGCAACACAACGGGAATATGACTGTAATCCAAATTAGATTTCAGATGTTCACACAATTCCAGTCCATCCATTTCGGGCATCATAATATCCGTAATTACCAGACTTACCCGGGCATCGGAAAGAACCGAAAGTGCTTCCACTCCATGACCTGCCACCAGTACATGATACAGGCCGGCAAACTGGCGTTGGAGAAACGACAACATATCTTTATTGTCTTCTACAACCAGAATCGTCGTCAATTCCTCGTTTCCCATTTCCGAACTCCCCATTTCCGGCTGATTCTCCGGTAAATCGTTAAGTTCTTCATTGCTTTCCGGTACGAGGCATGGAGAACAGTGTACAATCGGAATAGAAAAAATAAAACGATTACAATCCAGCGAACGATCCATCACCAAACTCCCACCATGCAATTCCGCCAATGAACGAGCCAGTGCCAGTCCGATACCGGTTCCCGATTCCACCTTATTCCCATCCCGATAACGCACAAAAGGCAGAAAAATATTATCTCTCATTTCCAATGGAATCACTTCACCGTCATTGTCCATTACAATTAAAAGACTACTTTCCTCATCATCGGCAGACAAGTACAAGTGTGCATAAGTCCCGGCGTACTTCAACGCATTAGAGAAAAGATTACTCAATACTTTAATAATCGCTTCCTTATCGACGCCCGCATAAATATCCGCTTCAGGCAACTCGATTTTCAAGTCGATCCCCCTTTTACGGGCAAGCGGAATGAAACGTTTGTACACCGAATGAATGACAGCTCCCATATTACATTCCGCAAGGTTAAGTTTAAACCCTTTATTCCCTGTTTTCCGAAAATCAAGTAATTGATTGGTTAAAGCCAATAATCTCTCGGCATTCTCATCCATAACCTCCAGTTCCGTTTTTATATTTTCCGGCAACGCTTTCTCTTTCAGTACACTTTCAAGAGGACTTTTAATGAGAGTAAGCGGAGTACGTATCTCATGAGCCACGTTGGTGAAGAATTCTATTTTCGAAATATACAGTTCCCTTTCTTTCTCCTGCTCGAATTTTTCCATATCACGCCGGTGTTTTTCGACTCCCTTTCTTCGGAAATAGAAAAACACGGAGCAAATTAATCCCAACAGAAGTAATACGTAGACAACATAAGCAGCCGTAGACAAATAAAAAGGAGGAAGAACCCGTATCTCAAGCGAACGGATTTCCGGATTCCACAATCCGTCACTATTAGCTCCCTTCACCATCAGTCTGTAAGTATCAAAAGGCAGATGCGAATACGTAATCGGTGCATTACCGGCCACACGCCATTCAGAATCATATCCTTCCAATTTATACATCAATGTATTCATCTCAGGTGCATGATATGCAAGCGCAGCCACACGAAAAGAGAATGAGTTCTGGTCCGGTTTCAAAACAATTTCATCGGATAAGGTAATGCTCTGCTTTAAAGGAGACCCCTCATCACCCACCGTCACCCGCTTATTGAAAAGCATAAAGTCGGTTATAACAACGGGTGGCACATAGTCGTTGCTTATAAAAGTGGAAGGATCAAAAGAAATAAACCCGTTAATACTCCCGAAATACAGGTTACCATTCTCATCCTTATAGCTGGACTGATAATTGAACTGGTTATCCAGCAACCCGTTGGCCCGTGTGTATACTTTGAAAGTCTCTTTCTTCGGATTAAAACAAAGCAGCCCTTTATTGGTAGAAATCCAGAACAAGCCTTTATTATCTTCTTCAATCCTGTAAACGACATTACTCGGCAGTCCTTTTTCAGAATCATAACAAGTAAAATCGGTAGTGGACGGATCAAAACGACAGAATCCTCCTCCCTGGGTAGTAAGCCAAACGCGGTTCTCGCTATCTACAAAGACAGTAAGTACTTTGTTTGAAGGAAGACTGCGCGGCTTATTCTCGTCGTGCACAAAATGTTCCCATTTCTTCGTCCGGATATTCTGTCTGTAAACGCCATTAACATAAGTCGCAAGCCACAGGTTTCCCTGTTTATCCTCGGTAATGTAATAAACAAACACTCCCGACAACTCCGGAACAGAAGAGAATGTATCCTTTTCCGAATCATAACTTATCAAACCGGAAGGCGTTCCCAGATATAATTGTCCGGAAGTCGTCCGGAAAACAGAAAAAATATTTTTCGGGAGATGGGCATAATGCTTAACCTTCCGAGTTTTCAGATCAATTTTGTTTAAACCTTGCGAAAAGGTACCTACCCAAAGAGCATCATCATCAAGACAGAGCCCGTGAATATTCTGATAGATCAAAGGATCTTTAAAAGGTTCTACCGAACGTGTTACCGGATTAAAATGAAACAACCCCCTGTCTTCCGTACCTATCCACAAAGTCCCGCTTCGGTCTGCGCAAAATTCTCTGACGCGTTTCCCCATCCGGTCTGTTTCCGAGCGAGGATAGAACTTCTCAAAATAGGTATATTGCCGAGGATAATAATTCACCCCGCCAAACCAGGTTCCCACCCACATTCCTCCTTCACGGTCTTTACAAATCGCGTAGACCGCATTATCGGATATGGAATAGGAATCACCGTATATACTTTGCAAATGAGTTGTTTCACCTGTACGTGAATTATATACATAGATACCGGACTCCGTACCTATCCACAGAACATCATCGGAATAGAAAACCATCTCCCTTACAAAAAGACTCTCTCCGGAAGCAGCAGTACCCGGGAGCAGGGAAGACAATGCCCCGGAGGTTAAATTCACCTCCATTAATCCATCGTCTGTCCCTACATAAAGGCAATTATAAGGACCGGGAAGCAACTTATTGATTCTTTTGCCTTTGAAGGGCGCTTTGATTCCCGGAGAGAAAACAGGTTTCAACGTATGAAGCCCGTCTCTGGAACTGTATAGATTACCATCGTGTATATCCAACCAACACACGTCATCCTGATCAAACACGATCTGACCAGCATTCCTTAACCGTTTCTTTCCGGATGCATCAGTCTGTAAATGTTCCAATGTACCCCTGTTTGTATCGTAACAAAAAATCCCTTGCCTTTCCGAAACAATCCAGACCCTTCCTTTACGATCGCCTTTTATAGTATGAACAGTCTGTTCAATCGTAGTATTCAAATTGCTCTGTATAACGAAGCGTTCCACTTTCTCTCCAGAAGGAGAGTAAATATAAACTCCGACATCCGTACCGATCCATATCTGCCCGAGGCAATCTTCGTACAACGACGTTATAAAATTGTTTCCGAGCGTTCCCGACTCTTTCATAAATGTTTGGAAAGAGACTCCGTCATAACGATTTAGTCCATCCTTTGTGCCAAACCACATGAACCCGAGACGGTCCTGAATAATAGCGGCGACAGTATTCTGCGACAATCCGTTATTAATGTCGAGCGAACGGAAAGCATAACGCCCCATACCCGTACCAGCAAACATAGAGGAACAATATAATATCAGAAAAAAGCAAAAGATAAATACACGACGTGTTTTCATACTATATTTCTTTTTTAATCTTTCATGAATTTTTCCGCCCGCCCGGGAGTAAGCAATTCCCAAAGTGAAGCGACTGTCCAGCCGGGAGCAAAAATATTATTATAATACCCCTTGCCGTTTTTACCATAATCCCAGTTTGTGTGCTGAACAACTTCGGGATAATACCCCACTTTAGCCACACCACACAAATGTCCTTCGTACGGAAGCAATTGCCGCATGGAAGTGGAGATGACATTAGAAAATGCAGAGAAACGCGGCTCATCATACTCTTTTGCAAGCCAATCGAGTACAGAACCGAACTCAAAAACGAAAACATCTATATGATTATTCTCAACCGAAACATTTCCCCAACCGCGCGTCTTGAAACCAAGATCTCCCAGCATCTCACCATCAGCAAACGGAACATCCCACACATAATACCAGGAAAGTGCAAAATAAGCAGCTTCACGCGTAAGATCGGCATAATGTTTTCTCTCTTCCCCTTTCGTAATCAGTGCCAGATAATAAGTTGCCGTAGCTGCATAAAGAGAAGCCTCCTTATCTTCACAATTCGCATCGAGCGTAGACGAAAAATAATCGGCTTTAGATATCAACTCTTTCTCCAGATAATCAGCCGTATACTTGGCACTCTCCAGATAGCGTTTATCCTTGAAGTACTTATAAGCCATGACGAGTGGAAGTGTTGCAGAAGGAGTACTTCCACCACTTTTATCGGTAATGGTAAAATCATCCTTAAACTTACGGGGGAAACTACCATCAGCATTCTGAATCTTTAAAAACATATCGAGTATATTCCTTAATCTGTGCTCCCACTCGGGATGTTTCCTGCCGTTCGCTCTCTCGTAATCCAAATAATGCAGCATTGCATACACCGCTTCCGACTGACGGCGGATACTATTAGCCGGTCTGTCTTCTCCCTTCGGATCGTTGATAAAACTTACACGCTCCCGAAAGAACCCTCCCGGCGTAAAGCCATTTTCCAGATAACTACCGAATATTTTTCTACAATCTTCCACCAACTCCTGCCGGTCGTGTCCATACCCATATTCCCAAGCATTGAATGCGTTGAGCAAAACACGTCCGACAAATCCTACTTCGGCCACAGGAGGGCTATCACACGTTAAGACATGCATTCTGGGACTTGCATAATAAGAGAGAACAGGACCATCGATAAAACTTTCAACGAAATAATTGCTCATTACCTCTTTCATCTTTTCGGAAGAATAGGATGTACTTACGGGCTGCGGTCGGTACATGTCGTAACTATACTCCCAAGTACGACGCACAAAACCGGAAAAATCATCCGAACTGCCATATGCGATTTCCCAAGTAAGCATCACTGTTTCTCCTTTTCCCAACTTTTGATACGCTTCGACCTCTGGTGCCAAAGTCAACTTACGAACATAACTTTTAGGGGCTTCGCGATAGGGAAAGCCAAAGGAAAGAGTAGCCTTTCCGTTATGATTGGCAAAACCTGTAAATCCGATGGAAGTCTTACCCGAGAGAATTACTTCCCCTTCACTGTGAGTAGTCAAAGCGTCATGGCAGAAATCATCTTTGCGGATCACCGTCAGATACTGCCCGTCTTTTACATTGTAAATTCCCGTCAAAGGAGTACTGAGACGATCTTCACGAACTTCCCAGCTATCGGATGTATGAAAAGCAGGCGCCCCTTGGGGCGATCGGAGGTTTTGTCTGTACCAGAATCCGGGCATATAGAACTGACAGTCACCATGACGGAAAGAAGTGGAAAGTTGCTGGCTGAAATTGAAATAAATGTCATCCAAAGCAGTGAGTGTCACCTCCATCTCCCAACAATCACTTTGGTTTCTGACACGCTCCGTGATTACCAATGGTAACTCTTGAGATGCTTCCAAAGAAAAACATCCTTTCCCGGAAGCAGACTCCAGAAAAGTTAGAGGATATTGTCTGGAATTATTTCCCGGTATTTTCAACGAGATACACGCAGATAACTGCCCGGGCAAATTTTCAACAGCTTCGGCAGTAGTAACAAACACCCCGACAATCATAGCACAAATTAAAGATTTTATATTCATAAAACATGATTTTAACAGCGGGAAGCTTCCGGAACTTTTATTTTCAAGGCATTTCTTCCCAGCAATATTAAACAAAAAATAAAAAAGGTAATGTTAACAAGGTATCTTTAATACCACACATTACGAAAAAAGAAAATCGGTTAACCTTCATCCATAATTATAGATGCAAAATACGGGAATGATACAATCTTGCAGTACCACAAATAGGTATTTTTATAAGAGAAATCGGCAAAACTTGCCTTTTCTTCAAATTACAGACACGAGATATTTGTTCACAATTCAGAGACACGATAAATAAAGCCGGATTTTCACTGTCGAAATTGTGCTTCACCGCATTTTCTACGAAAGGAATAAACAGCAACGGCGGAAGACGGATCGAATCGACGTCTCCTTCATGGCTCAGTGTAAATTCAAACTTATCACAGCGTATCTTCTCCAAATTTAGATAATCGTTCAGAAAATAAATGTCCGAACGAAGGGAAACACGTTCTCGTTTTTCTGATGTTCTCCAATACCTGGCTGCTCAAAGATGAGAGTATTCCCCCGCCTAAAGAGGTAATGTCCGCAAAATGGTTGGGGTTGGGAATCTCCACATCTTCAAGCCGCCACTGCAACAGATGGGGCGCATTACCATGAATAGAGATACCATCGGTAGAAACACCCGGTGCTACTCCGGCAAACGAAACTACCAGACGGGCAGGATCATTGAAACCGCCGATATAACGACTCACCTCTTCCACACTCAGCATACGGGCACCGGTCAGGGCCATCTTATTCATCGCTTCGTTCCTGTTGGAATTGGCGTGAACTACTACTTCGCTCAATTCGTTCACACTCTCTCTTAATGCCACCTCCAGATAGACCTCTTTGGCAGACGTCACAAGAATCTCGCTGATAAGTGCCAGTTCATAACCCATAAAGATCGCTTGCAAAGAGTGCCCCCACCGGGACATTGGATAAAATGAACCGTCCGAGACTGTCACTCACAACAGCGACCGCCGGCGTATCGGCCAGTTAGTAATTCTGTCTTATTCATCTTTTCCTTTCCATTATTTTCCGATGAAGATACGTCAGACGAAAGGATTGTCGTGATAAATGAGACGTAACGCAGTATTTCTGAGACAAAACGTATACATCTGGAAGAAATGCCTACCCCATAAAGGGATACAGCATAAATCCTCCGGCTTTCTTTACAAGCTCTTCATTCTATTCTTCATTCAATTTCCGTTTTTTACTTCATACAAGTGCTGCAACTGCTCCAGTTCCGTTTTCAATTTCTTCACCAATCTCCTGTTGCGGGGTTCATCATAGATATTATGAATTTCATGAGGGTCGTATTTCAAATCGAATAATTCCCAAACATTGTCCTCGTAATAATAGATCAGTTTATAGCGTTCGCCCTTTATGCCATAATGAGCATGTACACTGTGAAATCCAGGATATTCATAATAATGATAACACTAGTGTCCCATTAAAATTGTGACGTTATTAAAAATCAAATAAACTTGGCCCATTTGGTCCAAATCGTTCTTTGTCATTTTGAAATTTAGTTTTATCAAAGAGGTCCCGAAGATGAGTTTTATCAGTCAACGAGATGCTTAATATTTGAAGAACCTCGTCATTGCTGTCCCATTAAAATCTAAAATAGTTCTTTGAACTATTTTAGATTTTAATGGGACAGCAATGTAATGATAATAAAGATAATTGCGCCAATCCTTGGGAGTTTCCCTCTTTAATAACGGTACAAAAGACACCCCCTGCATATCTTCCGGTATATCCACTCCGCATAAATCCAGGAAAGTCGGTGCAAAGTCGATATTCTGTGTCAACTTGGTAATTTCCGTACCCGGCTTTATCAACTGTGGACACGACATAACCATGGGCATCTGCATAGACTCTTCGTACATGAAACGCTTGTCAAACCAACCATGTTCGCCCAAATAAAAACCTTGATCGGTGGTATAAACCACTAAGGTATTTTCAAGTAGATCATTCGCCTGCAAATAGTCGAGCATTTCACCTACGCTTTCGTCTACCGACTTAACCACCGCCAAGTAATCTTGCATATAGCGTTGGAACTTCCATTCGGCAATCTCCCGCTCAGACCTCGAACGGGCATAGAACTCATTATTCCGTTCACTGTAAGCATCGAGAAAAGTCCTCCTTTCTTTTTCCGTCATACGCCCTAAAAACACATGAGGCCAAGGATCATACAATAAAGTGTCGCTGTTAGGACCAGTGGTCATTTTCAAGTCATGCCCTTCATACATATCCCGATACACATTCATTTTCTGTTGTGCGGCAGCTTCCCTCCCCTTGTAATCATCAAAATAAGTTTTGGGCAAAGGGAACTTCACATCCTCATACAAATGATAATATCTCTCGGCTGGTATCCAGTTTCGATGGACCGCTTTATGGTGCATCATGAGGAAAAACGGCTTCGATTTGTCCCGGTTATCCAGCCACTCTTTCGTCAGATCGGTAATAATACCTGTAACATATCCCATGTATTGCACTGTATCGCCCTCCGTTATGAAGTCAGGATTATTATACTCACCCTAGTCGTTGAGTACCATCCAATGATCGAATCCCGTCGGACGAGACACTAAGTGCCACTTGCCAATCACTGCCGTCTGATAACCGTTACGTTGTAAAATCTTGGGCAAAGTTTCCTGCGTATTGTCAAAACCTATGCTGGAATTACGCATAAAACCATTTTTATGACTATGCTTACCAGTCAAGGACAGCCGCACGGCTCGGACCGGAAATAGAATTGCAGCAATAATTATTTCTGAATATAGCACCTGTCTCAGCTATGCGGTCAATATTGGGAGTAGGTGCCAATTGAGAAAGCAGATGACCATATGCACCGATGGCTTGCGTGGCATGGTCGTCACTCATGATAAAAAGAATATTCAATGGCTTCTCCTGCGCCGAAAGACCATAACCGATAAGGGCCGGAAAAAGCCCAATCGTACTTTTCAGTTTTTGTTGCATAATATCAATAAAAAAACAGTCCCTCCCCTCCACACCCTTCACTACATTGGGACATACGGAGATTGGAGAAGACTGTTTTTGTGTATTAAAAGTTATTTTTACTTATAAAATTTACTTACCATACCTTTGTTGCCCGTACTAACTTTGACAAAAAACACACCGCTACCTTCAACATCCAGCGACGCCCGGTTTTCACCTGCTACGGTCTTTACCTGTCTGGTAGTAATCTTTCTTCCGGTCGTGTCGTACACGCTCAAACTCAGAACTGTATCGTCCGATGCCTGAAACAGAATATCTACTTTGCTTCCATCTACTATAGTACGAATCGTGTTCACCACAGTCAACAGTTCGACAGAGGTACCCGACTCAATATCCAACTCACTTGAGAACATGATATCATCGATATATACGCTATGTGCCAAACGGTTTTCCGCATAATCGGGCATAATGACAACCTGCGGGTAAAGCCCTTCAGCTTCCCCCATATCGAATATCAGTTCCTCCCACTCACCCACTTTCGACGGTTCGTTCATCGGGGCTTTCTCCACGCTCATCCCACCACCCGGGATTTCTACCTTGAAACTGGCTGATGCACCTGCCATATCTTGCAACAATTTAAAACGAGCATAACGATATTTGTCCATATCACATTTAGGGATGGCATTGGCATTCAACCGGGCATAGAACCCTATCCATGCCGGTTTGCTTTCGGGACGTACCACTTCAAGTACTTTATCACTACCGTTCACGGCATCTTTCACCGGATTATCTACCACATGGAAAGAAGCGCCTTCCATAGCATTCAAGACATCGGTAAAGTTCACCTGCCCATTTTCAAAATTATCAAGTACCGCCAACTTATCCGTTGAAGCCGGCAGCTCATCGTCAATTACCGGAAGCTCATTTGAGAATGCAATATCATCAATATACATGACAAATTCTTCGGCTTCATATTGAGTTGTATTGCCGATGACAAACACTTCACCATAAGAGCCGACAGCATCGGCATCATTGTTCCCGGCAAAATTAAAATCGAACGAGGCATTTACCCATGCACCTGCCGAAATCGTTTTGGATACCTCACGAGACACGTTGTTGGGGCCTTTTTGTAATTTCAAAATGCTGGTTCCCTCTTCCGGTTTGTAAAACTTGACCTGACCGTAACGATAATGTCCTTCGGTGTCACCCACTAACAGATTTTCTACCGTAATGATAGCACCGGCAAACTGTTCTTCCTTTGGCAAAGTCATTTTCAACACCTTACTACTGCCGTTTACATTATCCTTTAACGGATTGTCCACAATTTCAAGTTTAACTTCCGCACCAATAGGATTCCAATACAATTTACCTTCCTCCCCTTCAAAATCGCTAATCGTACGGGGAGCCTGTGCCTGTGCACCCAACCAACCGGCTGCCAAGCAGCTTATAAGAAATAAAATCTTCTTCATTGCTATTTTTTATTGATATATTAAAAAAAACAGAACGCTAAGCAGTATCTCGCTTTAGCATCTCTTCAATTTACAAATTTCACTACCGAAACCTCTCCTTCTATATTCAGTTTCAGCAAATATATGCCTTTTCCGGTAATGGGGAAAGCTAACTCCTGTACTCCGGCGTTTAATATGCCAAAAGAGCGATTGTATATCCTTTGACCCGCCATGTCATATATCGCCAATTGCACGTCTGCAGACTGTTCCAAGCGGAAAACAACCTGCTTTTTTCTGCCATCAGTCAATACTTGTAGAAACGTTTCGCTGTCCTGTCGGCTACCTTGCAATCCGACAGGATTGTCTTTCCTTTTTCTCATGCAAATATCATCCATATAGACAACTGTACCCGGTTCACGTCCATCAGCATAATCGGAGAGAATGGAAAAACGCTTGTAATGACCGCGGGCACCGTTATCATAGAGTGGAAACACCAATTCTTCCCATTCATTCAATTTCACAGGTTCATTTAGCGGAAATATTTCCACATCACCGGCTCCGACTCCCGAACGTTCGCACTTCACACGGGCAGTTGCCCCATCGGTTGTACGCAATATCTTGAACGACACATACGGATACTCGTCCACATCAAATAGTTCGTAAGCCCTTGCGTTCAAATCAGCCCAAAACCCTGCCCAACTCATGTTGTCACCACGTGTCCATTTCAATACTTTTTCACTACCGTTCACGGCATTTTTCTCCGGATTGTCCACAATCTCCATACTTTGCGTACCCATACCGTTCAGCGCAAAAGTATAATTAGTACGTCCGTTCTCAAAATTATCCAGCACAGCCACTCCATCGGCAGGTTCGGGCAATTCATCATCAGTAGGCAATTCATTAAACAAAACCAATGTCTTTCCATCCCATTGATAACCTCTGCGGACAGGCCATCCCATAAAATTAAAAATAGTAGGTGCCACATCATACAAGTGAGGTGCTGTGCCATAATCCGTCTCATTCTTCACAAATATCTGTTTGCCCGGTTTCACCCAATCCAACGTCGCATTCTCCGACACCGTAAAAGTAATGTCGGGCTTACCCATCGCTCCTTTGAATGTCGCACCTTCACCATCAGTCGCCGGATTGTAAAGTAAAAGATTGTCAATATTCGGATGTTGCCCATCCACCGATTTGAAAGCATACTCTTTCACGGTTTCCGAAGATAAAGCTCTATTGAAAACGCGCAATTCCGTCAAGTTTCCGTTGAAGTATCCTCCCGATGTACCTTCCGAGCTAATACCTATTCTATAAGGTAATTCGGTCTTGAAACTTCCCAAATGCGAAATATCTTTGCTCGCAACCTGCACGCCTCCTTCATATAAACAGGCTTTACCATTACTTCGGTCTACCACAAGCGACACCTGCACCCAATCACCATTCTCCTCGAGTGGACTACCATCCATATTGACAGCTTCCCCCACTCCATCGCCAAAATTGACACGCACAGCAAAGTTTCCATAGCAACTATGCGCAAGGCAGAAACCGGCATTTTTCCCTGCCGTCCAATTCTTGTTGCCCAAAATAACCGGATCTGCCCCGTTTTTAGAAACACGCACCCTCATTTCAATGGTAAAATTACCGTCCACATCAAACCCCAAGGCCTCCATGTCGGGCAACTCAGCCGATATATTATCACCCAACGCAAGCGCCGTAACATCATAAAATTCTTTCCGCTGCACCACGGTGGGTGTGTCGTTAAACAATGCCGGCTCGATTGCTTCATTATTTAGAATAATAAACGAATTCTGCATTTCGTAAGAATAACCGCCATGACCATCCTTATCGCCACCATGATCTGTCGTAACTACTACCAACCAGTCCTCATCCATATAAGTAGGACGAGCTTTTACTGCTTCAAGCAGCCCTTTCACATAACCATCAATACCTCTCAGTGCATTGATGTAAAGTTCATTGGTCAACACAAAGCCTCCGGCTGCACCATTGTGTCCCTGCGAATCGCAATCGTCAAACTGCACAAAGATAAGTGAAGCATCCTCCCGCTTTAACTCTTCCTGCGCTTTGGCATACGTGCGCAAGTCTACTTCACGAGCAATTCCACCTTCGGCATCACCTTCAAAATTTTCTGTAGCCGACCCGCGTACAATGCGGTCGTTGATATGGCCCCACGACACAAAAGAAGCCGTCCGCACATCCGGATACTCATGTTTTACGTGTTGGAAGAAAGACACATAGGTAGCCAGATTGGTTTCATCCACTTCGAATTCATTGATATAATAACCATGTTTGGCGGTAGAGGTACCAGTAAGCAGTCCTGCCCATCCGTTGGAACTCCACGTAGGAGTTTCCGCCAACGCATTCGTGTAGGTAAGCGATTCGCCCATCAAAGCTTTTAAGACAGGAGCCGCATCCGTTTGCGTTATGGCTATCCACCGTAACCCGTCAATGCCAATAAACAATACTTTTCTCTCTTTTTCTGCCTGCACATTCAGAGAAAATAATGTGCAACAAAGAAACATAAACGCTTCCTTTAAAAATAATCGTTTTTTCATGAATATTATTTTAATAATTAATAATTCTCCAACGGCATCCGATCAGGCAAAAAATCCGTTAATCCGCCATTTGACGAAACAAAAGTAGGCTGACATGACATTGCCGCAAAAAAAAAGGAATTCACTTCCTTACTTCAATAAAAAATAATAAAAAAACACCTTACAACAATAGTACATCAAAAGAGAATTTTCATTTACAATATATTAATTTCCAGTAATTTAAAAAATTATAGTTTTAAATATTAAAAAAAGGCCAAAAGACTTTTCGTACTTTCTCTTTATTTTCTGCAGAAAATGATTAATTTAGCATTCGATTTCCAATAATGAATACAACATTTCTATTATACCCTTATGAAGAACCTTATATTTATTACCATTCTCACTTTCCTTACTTTCCACGCCTTTGCACAAACCGGTGTTCCTTATATTTTTAATTTTGAAAAAAGCGAATATCGGGCAGCCGGACAAAACTGGGCAGCCGCCAGTGACAAGCACGGGCGCGTATATATCGGAAATTCCCGGGGACTCTTGCAATATAACGGCATTTACTGGCAACTCACCCCGCTGCCCAAGGGCGACTACGTGCGCGCCATACACGCGGCGGATGACGGACGCATATACGTCGGTTCATTCGAAGAGTTCGGCTATTTTACCCGCGACCCATTCGGCAAGCTGGTCTACACCTCTCTCGCCGACTCGGTGAAAGACTACACCTTTCACAATGACCAGATATGGGACATCGCGGCCACCGAAGAAGCCATCTATTTCCGCTCCATGTCGTCCTACTTCGTCTACGACGGACAAACGGTACAGGCCGTCGTCAATCCCTACATCACGGCATACATGCAAAGTGTCGACGGACAACTCTACACATATAAAAATAGTGGCGGACTGGGGCTCATTGAGCAAAACAAGTTCAAGCTTTTGCTCCCTGCCTCCGCCACCAACCGCCGCGTTCCCGTCGCCCTGTTGCCTTACAACGGGCGGGAAAAGCTACTGGTTACCAATGTAGGCGGACTGTTCACCTTTGACGGACAAACGTGCCGTCCATGGAGGAAGGAAGCCAATGAACATATCCGCTTCGAAAACGTCAACAAGGCGGTGATGACCAAAGACTCACTCTATGTGTTGGGCACGCTGACCAACGGCATTTTCGCTTTCGACCGACGTGGCAAGCTACAATGGCATGTGAACACAAGCCGAGGACTGCAAAACAACACGGTACTCGGACTGCACTTCGATGAGGCAAATAACCTGTGGGCGGCATTGGACAACGGCATTACCTACATCCGCAACAATTCGCACACACGCTTCATCAAGCCCTTCAAACGTGACATCGGCAGCGTCTTGTCCGCCTGCTTCCACAACGGCTACCTCTACCTCGCCACCAACCAAGGGCTTTTCTTCAGCAGGGATAACGGCAAGGAGTTCGACGCCATCCCTTTCCCCGGCATGTCATCGCAAGCGCTGGAACTAGCAGTATTCGACGGACAATTGCTGTGCGGACACAACTCGGGCACCTACCGCATAGACGGCGAGCGGCTCACCCGGCTGTCGGACGTAAGCGGAGGTACCTGCATGAAAAAAGCCGTCATCCACCAGCAGGAAGTGCTGGTACAGTCATCCTATACGTATTTGAACATCTACCGAAAAAACCCCGCAGGGCAGTGGACATTCAGCCACTCCATAGACAATTTCCTGCAACCGATACGCCACATCGAGGTGGACTCGCAAGGACGCATTTGGGCTTCGCACTACTACAAAGGCCTGTTCTGCCTGCAACTTTCATCCGACTTGAAAACGGCAGAGAAGGCGGAATACTACCCGCAGATAGGCGATGACGTAACCCAAGACCTCGTCGATCTGTTCAAAATACGCGGTCGAATCGTACTCTACAATGGCGGCGACTATTACACCTACGATGACTTGAACAACCGTATCATTCCCTACGACTTGCTGAACGACACCCCGGGCGTGCAAGGCATACGAAAATCCGTAGCCTTGGACAACGACACGTATTGGTGCGTGCGGCAGGACGAGTTTTCCAAAATACATTTCGCCGGTGACTCCATCACCAAAATGAAAGCACTCCCTTTCAGTCTGTTCCGCAATGACCTGCCCGACTACGACGAGAACATCGTGAAAAATCCCGATGGCAAGTTGCTCTTCTGCCTGAACAACGGCATAGCCATCGTCGACTCGGACTTGGAAGTTTACCCCTATACCCCCGCCGGGGGCATCCGCATGGAGTCGGTCGAAGCATTTGCAAACGAGAATGAAGTCATTCCCTTGGAAATTAGCCCCAAAGAAATACCAAGAATAGACTACGCGAACAACAGCCTCACATTCCGTGTCAGTCCGGAGTCTTTTACCGACATCAACACGCAGTTCCGCTTTGAGCTGCAGGGCTTGGACAACGACCTGCCCAAACTGACCGACGAGGCTACAAAAACATACAACCGCCTGCATTGGGGTGAGTACACGCTGCGGGTATCGGGCTATGACAGCCACGGCAAGTTCATCGGAACAGTATCCTACGATTTTGAAATCCTTCCCCCACTCTATGCCGGTACACAAGCTATTGTATTGTATGCGATACTGGTACTGCTATTCTTCTCCTTATCATATATATTGATACGCCGTTATTTGCAAAAAAGTAAGGCAAAGATCGCCGCCGAACAGGAAAAGCTGCGCCGGGAGGAAAGTGAACGGCAAGAAAAGGAAATCATCAAGTTGCGCAACCAGAACTTGGAAGCCGAACTGACCTTCAAAGGCAAGGAACTGGCCAGCTCGACCATGATGCTGATCAATAAAAACGAAGTATTGTACGAAATCAAAGCCGAACTGGAAGCGCAGAAAGAGAAATTGGGTGTGCACTACCCGAACAAGTATTTCTCGAAAATGGTGAAACTGATAGAGGAAAACTTGTCATCGGAAGACGATTGGAAGATATTCCAAGCCAACTTCGACCTGATACACGAAAGTTTCTTCCGCAACCTGCGCAGCCAATATCCCGACCTCACGCCCAACGATTTGAAAATATGCTCGTTGCTGCGGTTGAACCTGACCACCAAAGACATTGCCAACTTCCTCGGTATTTCCCTGCGTGGCGTAGAGATAGCACGCTACCGACTGCGCAAGAAGCTGCAACTGCCGACGGATAAAAACTTGGTGGATTTCTTGATTGAGTTCAAGTAGCTACAAGCTGCTATATAAAAGCCATGTAAATACGAGAAAGGCGCAGACACGATCGTGTCTGCGCCTTTCTCGTCACTCGTCACTCGTCACTCGTAGCTCCTACATCACCACTTTTTCTGTTTGAGTTGTTTCTCCGTTGGAAGCAATCCGAACCATCATCATGCCTTGACGTTTTACGGCTATGCGCTCTGTGGAATCCGCAGCCGTTTTCGTCAGCAGACAATGCCCCAATAGGTCGTACACACTGATAACGTCGCCCTCCTGCAAGCCAGCAAGATGTATTTGCCCTGCACGGGCAAACACACGCACACGGTCGGTCGTGGGAGTCACGCAACCCGTACCGCTACCTGCTTGCGGTGTAAAAACGAGGCTCAACAGGTTGACATAGTTCCATGATTCGGTCATCGATGTGCGGGTCAATTTCAATACATGTTTACCCTCGGTAAGTTGCATCGTGCCCAACTCTTCTACATGATAATCGGTCTTGTCCGAATAATCCCAATCGGCTGTCGGTACACCGTCAATGGTAACATTGAACTGTCCGCCCCCCATAGAGCCAAGACGTGCGGACACATCATACGTACCCGTGAGAGGTACGTAGATATTCCACTGAGCCGACTTGCCTTCCACCGGACCAACCACATTTTCTGCAGCCCAGCAACCGAAATTGCACATACCGGGGTCGCCTTCCACACAAATGCCTTCGACCGTTGCGTCATCGGGCAAGAGGGTCAGCACGTTGTTTTCATCCGGATGAACATATGTTTCGTTTATCTGTATGTCACCATCGAATACCAACTTGATGGTCGTGCTGTATTCATTCTGCGCTTCGGCAGGCAAGCCTTTGAGCAACACATTATCCTGCTGCAACTCCGCCGTCGGTTTAGCTTCGGGCAATCCCAACACGCTGACAGCTTTCGGCATAGAGCCTAATTGCGGAACGAGCAGTTCACCGTTGGCCGGCCATTCGGCCACATGCAGGTAAAGGGTCATGTTGCCGTCGGCATCCACCTTGCGGGTGGTCTTGCCCCAGTCGAAAGCCTGCGGGAAAGGATTGGCAATCGTGCCATAGATAGCTTCGCCATTTACTTTCATCCATTCGCCAATCTGTGCCAAACGATCGATACTTTCCTGCGGAAAGGTACCATCGGCTTTCGGGCCGATATTCAACAGGAAATTGCCGCCCTTGCTGGCTATGTCGATGAGTTTGTAAAGCAGGCCGGAAGTCGGTTTCCAGTTATCATCCTTGGCGCAGTAACCCCAGTTCACGTTCATGGTCATGCAAGTTTCCCAGTCACGACCATCGGCACGTCCCGTCACCGGCACGTCGGGAATGCTCTGTTCCGGTGTTTCAAAGTCACCGGAAAGACCATTGTCTATCTTGAATTCCAAACGGTTGTTATAAATGATTTTGTCTGAATTGGGATTGTTCTTGATAGCCTTCAAAGTAGCGTATTGCAAGTCGGGATATTTGCTTTGTCCCATGTCAAACCACACCACGTCCACCCCGTAATCATTCAATATCGTGTTGAGATGCGGGATAACCAGCTCGTTCACATATTTCTTTTGGTCTTCATAGGGCCATAGGCCTCCCTGACCATTGTTGTTTTGCGGCATCCAGTCCATACCGCCGGGATTCATCCAGTCGAGTGCCTGCGAATAGTAGAAGCCTATCTTCAAGCCTTCCTTGCGAGCGGCGTCGACCAATCCGCGCATGAAGTCTTTCTTTGCCGGGCTGTGTTCCATCACATTCCAACCTACATTCGTATTGAACATCGCCAGCCCTTCGTGGTGCTTGGAGGTAACGATGATATACTTCATGCCGGCTTCCTTCGCCATGCGTACCCATTCTTCAGGCTTGTAATTTTCAGCCGTAAATTCATCAGCTACTTTTTGGCGGTACACGTCGCGCGGTATCTGCGCGCCGAACATAATCCATTCGGCATAACCACCGTTGCCACTACCTGCCGAGTCATAAACAATATCCTTGCCGGCAGCCGTCTTACCCGTATAATGTCCGGCAAAGGCGGCGTAACCACCCCAGTGAACAAACATACCGAAGCGAGCCTCACGCCACCATGCCATACGAGCGTCTTTATGCTCTTTGCTTTCCTGCGTCTGTGCATAAACAGCCGCACTCGGTTGTGACTGTTCCCCGGCGGCATTCTTCGCTACAATATGAAATTGGTAGGGTTCAAACTCATCCAGACCGGTCACGGGAAAGGAAGTTTCCTTCGTATTTCCAACCAGCACATCGTCTTGGTAAACATCATACGACACGGCATCTTTCAAGGCCGTCCAAGCAAGTTCAAGCGAAGTCAGTTGTACATTTTCCGCCTTCAAATTCGTGGGCACGTAGTCAGTAAAGCCATCCTCACCCGTGATACTCGTACTCAACAGGACTTCATCGATATACACCACCGCATTGACCGTACTCGGCGAGCGGAAGTCGGGCTGCAGCCCGAACACCTTCACCTGCCTGTCCGCCACACCTGCTGCGGCGAGGTCGAACACCAAATGTTCCCACACACCGGTTGCTTTCGGTGCATGGTCTGCCATAGGCATAAACTCTTGTTTAAACCCGTCACCCTCAAACATCACACGCAATTGCGAGTCTTCGCTCTCGCGGTAATACTTCACGTGCAGGTATTTGTAACCCGACGTGCTGAACGGCATTTTCAACACACTCCAAAAGCCTGCCCAATCATCATTGGCAACCAAGCGGGTATATTTCCAACATTTGGCGGTAGCATTCACATCGTTGCTTGCGGGATTGTCCACCACTTCAAACTTACCACTCCCTTCGGGATTCACGTTGACCGCGTCCGTAAAGGACACCTTGCCCGACTCGAAGTCGTCCATAACATAGTTTTGCGCCCGCAACGCACTGCAAGCAAGCAGTGCAGCGGACAGGATAAATACATTTTTCAGTTTCATATACTACTTATTATATATACATTATAATATTACTTTCTCTGTTACCATTTGCGTTGCCCCGTCTACCCGCAAGATAGCCATACCCTGATAAGGTACAGGCAAACGCAATTCGCCGTTGTCCGCCGTTTGGGTGAGCAGACAGTTGCCCAACACGTCGTAGAGCGACACCCGGCTGCCGACTTCCACCCCCGACACACACAGCACACCATCGCGGACGTATGTCTGTAATGACTCACCGGAGACTTCTTCCTGCAAAGTGGAAGGACTATTGCGTGGAGTCAGTTTCAGGTTCAATATATTAATATAATGCCAGGCTTCCGTAATGGACGTGCGCGACAGCTCCAAGCGGTGTTCTCCCTGCAACAAGTTCAGTTCGCCTAAATCGTACGTCGTGTATGTTCCACTCTTAGCACAAGGGAAGGTCACTTTATCGGCTTGGTCTATCGCAAAGTCAAGACCGGCATCAGCCGTAGCGTGCAATTCGCCCGTTATATCATATATATCGTCCTGCGGAGCATTGAACATCCAAATGGCTTTACCGTCCACCGGGCCGATACCGGCAGAAGCCCAGCCGGCCAAAGCACCGTCCGAACTACCGATACTGAGTTGCCCTTCCAGACGGGCGTCGGCAGCTACGAAAGTCAACACTCCCTCTTCATCGGGTTGCACCACGGTCAGATTTTCGCAGTACACCGGCTCGGGATCGTTGTTGAAGCGGATGTTGTCGATGTAAACCGGTTCGTTGGCATTGGCATTCTTATCAGGTTGCAGGAACACGGTAGGGAACGCCTTGTTACCCGCCTGCGCCATGTCGATGACCACATCGACCCAGTGGTTGGAAGCCTCGAAGTTTACGGCTTTCTCAAAGTCGCCGTTACCTTCTACCTTCAGTCCCACCTTGTGAGCGGTCGACTTCTTAATCATGACGTGGGCATAGCGATAACTGCAATCGGGCGACGTACCCACCGGGATATCCAGCCCGCTCAGGATAATACCATCCCAATCGGCACCGTCCGTGCCCGTGCGTTGGAATTTCATCACTTTGGCGGACTTGTTCATGCAGTCCGCCTCTCCCGTGGGGTTGTCCACGACTTCAAACGTAACGTTTCCAATGTTGCTCCACGACTTCATGCCGTTTTCAAAATCATCGATGACCAATTCCTTTGCTACCGGTTCGAGACTTGCGGGCAGGAGCTTCGCCAAATAGAGGTCGGTGGCGTCACCGCTTTTCTTCGTCAGCTTCAAGGTATAGACCCCTGCCGACTTGCATTCCACCGTGCCAAAAGCCGTTTCCACACGTTTAGATCCTTTAGGGAAAGTGATGTCTTTGGACAATACTACTTGCTTGTCCGGAGCGGTGATTTCAAGCGTAGCCGTCATCGGTGTACCCACTGAGGCGGTTTCCATAAACAGATTGTAGGTATTGCCTTCCGCCAAAAGGAAGTTCCACTGCGCGCTGCCGCCATCGTTCCACCAGTTGCCCACGTGGTCGGGGTCTTTCTTCGGACTGAGTTCAGGACCGCCTGCCACCTTGGCATCGAGCGGGATAAGACGCACGCTACCGCAAGCGTCGGGCTTGATAGCATTGGTCTGCACGGCTTCTTTCACCGCAAGGAGTTGCTGCTTGCCATAGCTGTCGAGTTGTCCGAAACGGTTCACACGGATGTCGAAACTGCAACATCCGCCGTTGTTCGTGGCACGACGCGTCCATTGTGCCAGGTCATTCGTGTCGAAAATGCGCCCGTCGGGGTCGACCGGGACACCCCAACCGGCATTGATATTGTGGTTGCCGAGCGGATTCCAGCGGAACCATTGCTGGTAGGTATTGCCGTTCACCCAGCGGGAAGCCGGCAGGGACACAATGTCTTCCGCTTCACCATGCGGATAGTCCATCACTTCGCGATGTCCAAGTCCTGCACCGGTCACCACACGGTCGGGATTGCCGGCACGAGCAGCGTGAACAATGGAATTTTCATTGTAAGGATTGTCCAAATTGGAATAATAACCGTTGTACAAACCATCAAACCAGAACCCGGCAACCTTATCGCCGTAATGTTCGCCAAACTCACTGACTATCATCTCGAACTTGCGACGATTATCCACCGTAAACACGTCGGAGAAGGGATATGTATCCATTGCATACGTCAGCAGGTAGTCACCCCAGCGGTCGGGTGAGTGCTCGTTGAGTTTGTCGTAATAGTCCATGCTTGCTTTGGCAGGCAACGTACCCATATAGTAAAGCATAAGTTTAATGTCGTAAGGTGCGAGCGCGTCGGCAATCTCCATAGGCAAATCGCGCACGGATGATTTTTCTCCCGGAGCAGCCCCACAAATACTATCGTACACAGCATTCGGACAGAGGTTATGCCCGCCGTGCTGGTTGATGGTGAGCAGGAGGAAGCTCGCTCCCGTCTCGTTTACCTCAAAGGCAAATTTCTGCACGTCGAACGTGCTCAGGAAGTCGTCCCATGACTCGCCTTCTTTCCATTTTTCGTTTTCGGGGATGGTAGGACTGAGGCTCAAATAATTGGGCAGGAAGTGGCACGAGATGCCGTATTTGCCTTCCATCCAGTCGGTACGCGGATTATTCTTTTCCTCTGCGATAGGTCCTACGGCGGGGCTTGCCACCGCCTGGCCTTCGGCATAAAGGTGGTTGCGCGGAGTGACCCGTACCTTGATATACTTACCATTGTGCGCCTTCAGCAACATCATGGTCTTGGAATGTACGCCTTTTATCGGCGTGAAACCACCTGCAGGCGAGTCGGACACCAGCCATTCGTACTTGCTATCGTACTCTGCCACGCCGGCCGGATCATTAAAGAGATAGTCAGCCGAGAGGATTTCACGCGTCTTCAATGCCTTGGCTTTAATGGTCAGATTGCTGATAGACGGAGCGACCACGCTGCCTTTTGCCACCGTCAGGTCGACATAAGAAGGCACTTTATGGAACAACACTTCGATTGCCGCGTGTTGATCCACAGCTACCGGCGTCAAAGGACGGAACGAGAGAGTCGCCGTGTTGCTTACCGCATCGTATTGCAGGTCGGTAATTTTCAACGCTACCTTAATGTCATCATTCACCTTAATGTAGGTATCGAAGTCCTCGGCTTTAGGAACTTTGTCTTGCTTTTGAGCAAAGGCAACCGTAATCTTCCCATTCTCTACCGCAAGGTCGGTATGGTAGGGCGATATGCGGTTGGCGATAATGCCGGCTTCGCGGTCGGTAAGGGCGTGGTCAAACAGGCGCAACTCATCAATAGCTCCATGAAAAGGTTCGGCAAACGTACCGTTTTTCAGCGCAGCACCTATGGTCGTATTCGTCACTTCAGGCATACGATTTTCATCGCCGCGGGCTTTCATCGGAATGCCATTGACAAACAGTTTGTACACACCTTCCTCACGAGTCATGGATATATGCGTCCACGTATTGAGCGGTATGTAAGTCACCGTATTCAAATTGAAACCTCCCGAACCGTAATTGAAGTGAAATTTCAATTGATACTTTTCATAATACAGCTGCCAATTGCCGCCGCCCTGCATGGTTTGCGAGAGAATAGTCCCTCGGCTTGTTTCCGTAGGGTTGATCCAAGCCTCTAATGTAAAGTTTTTTTCTTTCAATAAACTAACTTCATTTAAATCGACATAAGCCCCTTCCTTGCCAAAGACCAGAGCTTTACCGTCACGTCCGTCAGTTTGTGTGAGCATGCCTACAACAGTCCCATTTTCAGCCGGAGCCACTTCATCCTTCACTACATTATCCGTAATGGATTCAAACTTGTACCAACGAGCGGGGTTCAACCCGTCGTTTGCATATCCTGTCAATGTAAACGCTGCCAAGGCCATGACCCAATAATACTTCTTTTTCATGAGTTTATAATTTAAAATTGAACTAAATGATCTCGTTTATCCTTTTACATTAGAATACACTTACTTTCCGCACCATCAGTTTTGCCCGATCAGCGTGCGTCAGGCGGACTATCAGCGTGCCGTTATAGGCTGGCAGATTGATCCGCTCAGTCTCCGCTCCGGCTTGCTTCATTCTCAAATTTCGCCCATCGGCAGCATATAGGGAAATCATACAACCGGGAAGCAAACCGGAGAGTTGCAAGTGCCCGTCGCTCACGCCGACTTCGATATTATGTTCCGGCAACAATCCGTCGCCGGTCGTCCCGCCTTGCTCCAAATAAGGCGAGTGGAAACCCAACTTCCGTAAGCCTGCCTGCACATCGGGATGGCTCATGAACAAACGCCACAACAGACCCGAACGGTGATTTTCCAACATCACAGCGATGGGGCCTTGGTCTATGGCGAGGTAACGTTGCGGATACCAATCCTCCGTCGGACTGAAAGCATCGTAAAATCCGTACTTGCCCCACAGGCGGTCGCCAAGTTTTTCGTAGAAATGGCGCATACACTGCATGGAATATTCCGGTGTATAGACAATGGACGAGAGAGCCGCCGTGGGAGCGATGACTCCCCTATCGGTCTTTTCATGAGGAGCATGTGCAAAGTAACCGCCTACCGAATAGCAGGCAGTCAGCCCCCAGCAGGCCTCACCATAGCCGGCGTAACTGTGCGGATTGCGCACACAATGAGCACGGTTGGCAAGCGTCTGGTTGCGGCACTCCTCGAAATAGTCGGCATAACGGTCGCTCAGCCCACGCGGGTCAAGTCCCAAATAGGAATAATGTGCCCAGAACAAGGGGCCTCCGTTGACGCTGCCGTGGTGGTTCAACTGCAAGGAGAAACCACCCTCCACCGTCGCCGGACGCATGATGTCGCCTCCCTGCGCCCATCCTTGGTGATAGACCGTACTGTCCACCTCATGGGTAGGCGAAGACGCAGCCAGCACATAAGCGACAAGACACTCGTTGTAACCCGTGATAGGCATATTCATCGCCCACTCATAGTCGGGACTCCAATGCCAATAAAGGCGGTCTTGCCCTCCCTGCGTGTACCAGTCCCACTCGATGTCGCGCCACAGACGGTCGGCACGTTCGGCAAGTGTCTGCTCTCCGGACGTTCCGTCCAGCAAATAACGGTTCAGACAAATCAAGGCCTGCGCCATGAAAGCCGTCTCCACCAAGTCGCCGCCATTGTCCTTTTCACTGAAAGAGAACGCCCGCCCCGTCTTGCCATTCCACCAATGGGGAAATGCTCCGTGAAAGCGATCGGCACGTTCCAAGAAGTCGAGCATACGGGTCAGCTGTTCCAAGCCGGCTTCACGGGCGACGTAACCGCGCTCCATGCCGGCTATCAGTGCCATCATGCCGAAACCACTGCCTCCCGAAGTGACAATATCGGGTGAGGAATACTCGTCAAAGTGAATGCGCTCCAACGCCATACCGCTCACCGGCTCGGCACCCTCGGTGAAATAGCGCAGCGTAGCCTTTTGCACCATGTCCAACAAAGCCTCATCGGACAAAACGGCTGCCCATGTACAACCGGTCAATGGGATGGTCAATATCAAGAAGAATAGTAAGATATTTTTCATAAAGTTGAGTTTTACTCACACTGAGTATCGCCGAGTTTAGCACAGAGGCACACAGAGTTCTTTATATATTTTACTCTGTGTATTTCTGTGATTTCTCCGCGTATCTCTGTGTAACTTCAAAAATTATTCATACACAAATGAAGCGGTCTTCACCTCGGTACTGCTTCCGCCGATGAATACTTGGAAGTCGCCCGGTTCGGCCACGAACTGCAAGTCGCTGTTATAGAACTTCAAGTCATCCACCGTGATATCGAAGTCCACCCGTTTCGATTCACCCGGATTGAGCAGAACCTGACAGAAACCTTTCAATTCCTTCACCGGACGGGTCACACTGCCTACCAAATCACGTAAATACAATTGTACGGTTTCCACACCGGTACACTTGCCCGTATTGGTCACAATAACCGAAGCGGTGAGTTTGCCTCCATCGGTAAGTTTCGTACCGCTCATATTGATATCGCAATAGGCAAAGGTGGTATAACTCAAACCATGGCCGAAAGGATAAAGCGGTTCGTTGGGCGTATCGAGGTACTTCGTTGTGTACTTCTGATGTTCGTCAAACGGACGGCCCGTGTTCTTGTGGTTATAATAAATAGGTATCTGACCCACATTGCGCGGGAAAGTCATCGTCAGTTTGCCCGACGGATTGGCTTCACCATAGAGCACTTCCGCAACGGCGTTGCCCGCCTGTGTGCCGGGAAACCAAGCTTCAAGTATCGCATCCATATGCGCGTCTTCCCATTCCAAAGTCAAAGGACGGCCGTTCATCAACACCAATACCACGGGCTTACCCGTTGCCTCCAAAGCTTTAAGCAAGGCGCGCTGATTTTCGGGCAAGGAGATGTCCGACCGACTGGCAGCCTCACCGCTCATGCCGAAGGTTTCACCCAAGACTGCCACCACCACATCGGCACGACGAGCCGTGCGCACGGCTTCCGCCAACAGGCGGTCGGCCGAGGCGGTCTTCTCTATCATCGCTCCGTGGGGATTGAGTTTGCCAATCACCGCCTCATCTTCCAATATATTGCAACCCTGTGCATACAAACAGTTTTGCGTGCCTACCGTATTTTCAATACCTTCCCACACAGTCACCGCCTTGCGCCAGTCGCCCGCCGCACTCCAGTTGCCGATGAGGTCGCGACGACCTTTCACGTGCGGACCGATGAACGCCACTTTATTCGCCGGGTCGAGCGGAAGTACTTGATTATCGTTTTTCAACAAGACCATGCTCTTCACGGCGGCTTCCTTGCTCAAAGCCACTTTATCGGCTGACATGATTTCGTTCTTCGCCCGTTCTTCACTTACATAACGATAAGGATCTTCAAAAAGCCCCAACTTGTATTTAGCTTCCAATATACGACGACAAGCAGCATCGACCACCGCTTCAGGTACCCGACCACTCTTCACCAATTCCACCCCATTTTCCAGAAAATATTCACTCACCATATCCATATCGGTACCGGCATTCAACGCCAACTCGCTCGCTTTCGCTTTGTCGCCCATACCATGATGTACCAACTCCATCGTTGCAGTATAATCCGTCACAACAAAACCTTCAAATCCCCAATCACGACGTAAAAGGTCGGTAAGCAGCCATTTGTTGGCAGTAGCAGGCACGCCATCTATCTCGTTGAACGAAGTCATCACACTCCCCACTCCGGCTTCTACGGCGGCTTTGTAAGGCGACAAATACTCATTGTACATGCGGATACGACTCATATCAACCGTATTATAATCTCGTCCGGCTTCGCTTGCTCCATACAAAGCAAAGTGTTTCAGACAAGCCATCACGGTATTTTCCTTTGAAAGATCGTCCAACTGAAAGTTTTCCACCATCGTCCGGGCAATGCACGAGCTGAGGTAAGGGTCTTCTCCATTGCTTTCACTTACCCGTCCCCAACGCGGATCGCGCACAATGTCGACCATAGGCGAGTAAATCCAATTCACCCCATCGGCCGAGGCTTCATCGGCCGAGACACGCGCTACCCGTCCTATCAAGTCCATATCCCACGAAGCCGAAAGTCCAAGCGGAATGGGAAAGATCGTTTTATGTCCGTGTATCACGTCATAACCAGACAATAAGGGGATCCCCAGACGAGTTTCATTCACGGCGATATTCTGCAACTTGCGCACTGCAACGGGTGTAAAAGTATTGAACACTCCCCCCACCTGCCCGGCTTTAATTTTTTCTTCCACATTCTCGCTCAGAATAGGGCCGGTAATATCAAAGCCCACCGAAACCAAATTGAGCTGCCCAACCTTCTCCTCAAGGGTCATCTTATTCATCAAATCATCAACAAAGCGGTTCATCTCCGTCTCTTTACGATCGGTACCACCGACACATGACGCCAGCATAACACCACCAACCAAACATGCTACTAATTTCTTCATGCTATATAACTTCTTTTTATTTACTGTTTTTAGATAGTAAAGAGTACAAATGCCAATCAGCAGTTATTATCAGACATACCTGTATATCTCGATCCTGATTGGCATCATTAATAAATCAATTCAAATAAGGTGATGAAAAACCGAGCTTACGCAAACCCTCCTGCACTTCGGGAACAGCCATAAAAAGATCCCATATCAATCCGCTACGGTAATTCTCAATCATAACAATAATGGGGCCTTGGTCAATGGCTAAGTATTGATCGTCAAACCAGCGAGCCGAGAGATTGAAAGCATCGTAAAAGCCGCAACCTTCTTCACTCCACAGACGGTCGCCCAATTTGTAATAGAAGTAGTGCAATGCCGCCATCGATTGTTCAGGTGTATAAGGCATAGAAGCCAAAGCAGCCGTGGGAGCAATAACACCCTTGTCATTGGCCGGAGAATGTGCAGAGTAACCCTCGTTACCATCGCTCGCCGTAAGCCCCCAACAGTTGGCACCATATCCTATATACCGTTTGGGATTTTCTACACAATAACTGTAATTTATCAATGCATGGTTGAGATTTTGCTCCCAATAGTCATTAATATAAGCATCACGCAAACCTTTTGGATTCAAACCTAGGAAAGAATAATGCGAAAAGAAAAGCGGTCCGCCATACTCCGGTCCGGCAGGCAATTCATAACCATAATAATTTCGCTTGGTAAGCATATCGCCATTCTTTGCCCAACCGTTGTTGTACACAGTCCTGTCAATGCCATAAGTAGGCGAAGCCCCCGCCAATATATAGACTATAAATCCCTCGTTCCATCCTTGTACAGGCAGATTAACTTCCCATCCAAAATCAGGACTCCAGTTCCAATATAGTACATTTTGCCGGTCGCGATTAAACCAAGTCCACTCCACAGCTTCCCATAAAGAGGTAATATGGTTACGTAATGTCTCTTCTTCCGGCCGATCGAAATACTGACGTGCCGTAAGCAATCCCTGCATCAGAAACGAAGTTTCCACAATATCCGCTCCGTTATCCGCCGGGCTGAAAGGTAATGTTTCCCCTGTCTCTCCATTTATCCAATGAGAGAACGCCCCATGAAAGGCGGTACATTCATTCTTAAGGAAAGAAACAATCTTCAGCACACGTTCATATGCTTCAGCGCGAGTTATAAACTCCCTCTCTACAGCCACTACCATAGCCATGACACCAAATCCCGTACCTCCGGTAGTCACCGTATTGCCTGATTTATTACGCTCACGCGCCATGCCGCAATGCGGATGTCCATTCTCCCAAAAATAACGGAACGTATGCCGTTGCACTTTATCGAGCAACTCTTCATCAGGGATACGTGTGTATTTGTCCGTCATATCAATCTCCGTAATAATGGTATAACTACGACCTGTGTTAATCAACGTACCCGACTTGGAACGCACTCCCTGCCACACATTTAATTTATACTTTGTGAAAAAATCGAGATTACCCTGCGGACATAACTCCACAACCGAATCATTGGCTTCATAACGAAACTCTACGTCAATTACATTCTCTTCATCATCAAAAGGCATCAAACTCACATTTTCCTCAACCGAAGCACGGTCTACCGGCTGAGTAAAACGGAGCTTCAGAGGCGATTTAGCCCACACGCCCGAATAAGTTACATCATCATATTGCATGCCTCCATCAGTTATCAATTGTGAAATACGAAATGAGGTGTCATACACGTTTTCATCGTCTTTGCATGATAACAGCAAAAGGCCGATAAGCGTTATAAACGATATTTTTTGCATATACTTCATGGCTTTATCGCTTGGAATTAAATAGTTCTTTTACTTGTTTGTCTGTCATAAACTCATTATAGAAGCGAAGTTGGTCCAATTGTCCCGGAAAAGTCGCTTCCCACCCCTGCACCTCGGCTCCTTCAGCTATTTGCGGGATTGTAATGTTTTGAAACGCCCCTACAAGCACAGCACCCGTATTGGCAAATTTCAACGTACCGAAGTCAGCATACTTCTTGGTAAACACTTTTTCTCCATCTTTAAAATAAGTTACTGTCGAACTTTTCCCACTGTAACGTATCACCAAGTGAACCCAACGATCGAGCATGTCTGTCATGAATATCTCCGGCGTATTATCTTTTGCCACCCACATCGATTGGGAAGACCCCGTGCGATAGTTTTCTACATGCAATGCCACAGGAAGAGCTCCCTGCCCATTCGGAGCATCAATCAATATATCGAGATTACTTGTCCAACCGGTTCCCATCCGGTCAGGGATTGAAAACAAGGCAATACCTCCGGTTGCTTCTTCTTTCTTTAAATTCATCCAGCAGGAAAAGGTGAAACCGGCCATCTCCGATAACGACCTCCGCAGATCAAGCCCGTGATAGTAGGTCTTAAGGGTATCAATCACTACATATTTATTTCGTGCTCCCTGCATGGCCGTTCCACTGACTCCCCCGGTAAAAGTAATCCCTTCTCCCACCACAGGAAAGGCGTACAAACTGCTATCAGCAACACTCTCTTGGTCGAATGTCAGATAATAAACGAGTGAACTGGAAGGCGGATCAGGAATGATGTCCATCTCCGGAACCTCAAAGTGCTGGCACGAAAACGCGCTTACCATACACAAGAATAAAACTGCATAGCGTAATACAGTATTTTTATATGTCTTCATACTTTTTTGTTATATAAGACAAAAGCAAAGAGGTGAAAAGATAAAAGCCTTTATACTTTTTCCTTTTTGTTTTCCCTTTTATCTCAATGAATTAATAATCTGGATTTTGTTTCAATACACCGTTTGATTTATCTATTTCCTCCTGGGGTATCGGCAATAAGCGATGCTTACGCTCGTAGGCTGTTTTGCCCACAGCATGCAACGTTTTCACATCATACACCTGGTCGGCCGGAACACCATTCTTCTCATCCTGTACCCCCCAACGTACCAAGTCGTAAAAACGTTCGTGTTCCATGGCAAACTCCACCCTCCGTTCATGACGGATAAAGTTACGCAGTTCCGTCTGATCTTTCGTATTGCGTTGCGGTAACTTTCGCGCATCACCTCCGCTTGCCCGATTACGTACTTGATTGAGCCACCCCAGGGCCTCCTTTGTCATCTCTTCTCCTCCTATTTCATTAGCCGCTTCAGCAGCCAACAGTAAGGCATCGGCATAACGTATCAAACGCACATTGACCCATTGACCGAATTTAGAATCCGTTTCCAAACGAATAGCGGGATCTGTATACACTTTCTTATTCCAGTATTTCCTGGGCAGTTCGGCTGTAGGTGCCGGCACAGTCTCACCATAAGGTTCATTCTTCTGTCCGGCATAAAGCAAAGTGGCATCCTTACGCGGATCATTCTTTTCAAAAGCATTGTTCGCCAAATCGTCCGATGGAGTATTCCATCCCCAACCCATATTCCAGTCACCGCTGCCACGTACTCCTTGGCGGGTAGCATACGTAATGCCGTAATCATCTGTTTTCGTATACATGGCCTGTATTTCAAAAATAGAACCACTGCTCAACTCTCCTACTTCTCGGAATATCATGTCATAAGAAGTATTCAAATCATACACTCCCGATGTGATTACCGCTTTAGCTGCCGTATAAGCCCCTTGCCAGTTTTGACGGGTTACAAATGTACGTGCCTGTAACACATAAGCGGCTCCCGATGTCAAACGTCCCTTAAATTCTTCCGGCCATCTCGTAGGTAACGCACCAACAGCAAATGCAAGATCGGCATCAATCAAAGCATAAATATCATCAACCGATGATTTCGGTATATTGGCCTCCGACGCTATCTGTACTTTAAAATCAATTTTAGGTATTTCACCAAAAGTACGTACCAAATTAAAGTAAGCATAAGCACGCATAAACTTAGCCTCGCCCATATTCACTTTCGTATTATAATCACTCAAATCACCCAACTCCTCAATATCGCTGATAATACTGTTCGCATGGTGAATCAATTGATAATGATGCGTCCAATAGGCGGTCAGCAACCAATGTGTCGCCACATAGCTAAAGTTGTCAAACATGGCTTCCGCATCGATGCCATCACTTACCGTACTGCCTTTATCCGCATCATCCGAACGTATAGAATGAATAGCCACAAACTGTAATCCCGAAGTACCTTCCGAACGCAAGTCAGCATAAAGCCCCATAACCTGTCCCTCAAACGAACCACCTTCCTCAAAGTCGTCCTTCGTCAACGTTCCAAGCGGTTCCCTTGACAAGAAATCACTGCACGAAGTAAAAAGGAAAAGCAAGGACAACGCCGCTAAGGTAATCTGTTGTTTCTTATTCTTTATTGTTTTCATCATATAGCATTTAATCCTATTTAAAATGTTAAGTTAAGCCCGAAAGTATAAATAACCGGAATGGGATACGTACCGTTGTCCACCCCAAACTGTACAGTGCTTCCCCCTATCTCCGGTGTATATCCGGTATTGTGTTTGAAGGTAAATGGATTCTGAACATTCAGATAAATACGAAAATTCTGCATGTGGAGTGCATCAAGCGCTTTCTTGTTGAAGTTATATCCCAACTGTATATTCCTTATTCTGAAATAACTGCCATCTTCAATATAATAGTTTGATATTTCCCGGTTGTTTGAACGTTCATCATTCAACACAGGTTCCCAATTAGAAGTACCTACACCATGCCAACGGTCCATCCGTTCTATCTGGTAATTGAACTGCGCATAAGCATTGCGGTTCCAGTTACGAAATATCTCGTTGCCATATACTCCCATAACATCTATTGACAAGTCAATATCTTTATATCCTACGGAAATCGTTCCTCCATACGTAAAGTCAGGAGTCGGGTTTCCAATCATCGTACGGTCATCCGTTGTGATATACCCATCCCCATCCTCATCCGAGAATTTGAGGTCACCAGGATATACTGCCGCAATCTTACTTTCGGGTGACTGAGCTATCTCCGCCTCAGTCTGATACACCCCAACCACCTTGTATCCATAAAAATAGCCGATTGGATAACCATGAGAAGTACGTGACATACCTACAATATTGTCATAATTCATGACCTTGTTCTTCAACGTAGTCAAATTTCCACTGATCGAATAGTTCCAATCACCCACCTTGTCCGACCATGAAGCCGACAATTCAACACCTCGGTTCTCAATATCACCCAAATTACTCAATCCAGGCACTGTACCCGACACACCCGGCACAATGGCCAGAAATCCTTTCGTCAACTTATGAAAATAGTTGGCCTCAAAATGCAGACGATTTTGTAAAGAATAACCATCCAATCCCACTTCCCACGAGAAAATACGTTCCCAATGCAAATCGGGATCAGGCAGATATTTAGGAGTATAACCCGGATAGATGGCATCACCGAAAATGCCGGTCGAAGTATTCTCCATTTCCGGATATCCCGGATAACGCCATGAAGGATCTATGTTTTGACTACCAAGAATACCCCATGAACCCTTCAACTTCAGATAATCGAAAACCGACTGTTTACTCATAAATTTTTCTTCCGTCATCACCCACGCCAGACCGACCGCGCCAAAATTCTCCCACATATTATCATTATAAGCAAAAGCAGAAGCACCATCACGACGATAAGAAGCATTCACAAGATACTTACCCTTGTAATTATATAACGCACGGAAAAGTAAAGAAGCTGTCGTTGTTTCCCACTGTCCGCTTCCGTTGGTTGCCTCTGAGGGATCGCCAATACTGAGATACCAATATTTCAGTTCATTGGGTATGGGCGTATTTTCGTATTGTTTCCGTCCACCGGAAACTTCAGAAAACGCATTATAATAAGTCGTAAAACCACCTGTTAAAGTCAATCCGTGGTAACCTAATTGCTTTTTATAAGTGAGCGTAAAATCGCTCTGTAACTTGGTATACATGTTTTGTGACTGAGTAATAGAGGTTTCTCGCGCCAATTCATCAATGCCATTTTCCAATTCCGGATTGTACACCGATACCAGCGGACTGTATTCCCGATTCTGATTAAAACCGTAATCAGCAAAAAATGAAGCCCGGAAATTGAAGTCTTTCAAGAATGTCCAGTCACCATATACATTCCCCGCTATACGGTATTCGTCAGTTACCTTTGTATCTTTCTTCATGTCAATGTCAATCATCGGATTCCATACCTGTGAACGTTGAAAGTCAGGCAAAGTATGATACATGCCCGACGCCACATCGTGCACAGGAGCAATAGGAGCTGCTATGATAGCTGTAGATACCGACTTGGAATTAGCCGGATTGGCTTTGTAACCGTTTACTTGAAAACCGAATTTCAAATTATTCCTCACCTTGAACTCGCTATTGAAATTCAAAGAAATCTTGTCCATGTTTTCATGTTTGATAATTCCTTCTTCATACATATAGCCCAGCCCCATATAAAACTTACTCCGATCAGTCGAACCTGAAACACTAATATTGTCATACGTTACCAGTCCAGTCTGAAATATTTCATCCTGCCAATCGGTATTCGCCTGCCAATTAGTATAATCATAAGGTGTAGTAATCCCCTGGTTCATACGTTGTTCATTATACAACTCCATAAACTGAGGAGCATTAGTCAACTTCATGCGTATCTGATCGGTCACCTGCTTGACGCCTACCGTAGAATTAACATTGACCACTACTTTCCCCTCTTTGGCGGTTTTTGTTGTGATAATAATCACTCCGTTCGCACCCCGTACTCCAAAAATAGCTAAAGAAGAAGGGTCTTTCAGTACTTCCATTGACTCTATATCAGCAGGATTCAAAAAGTTTATATTGTCGTTAAACAATCCATCGACAATATATAAAGGTTTGGCTCCATTGATGGAATTTGTACCGCGAATACGGATATCCGGTTCCGCTCCCGCCTGACCGGAATTGGTAATTTGTACTCCCGCAACCTTTCCTTGTATAGAAGCAATTGGGTTTGTTGCCGGACGGTCGGCCAATTCCGAGCCCTTAAAGTTGACTATGGTTCCGGTCAAATCCCGTTTTTTAGCACTACCATAACCAATGACCACTGTTTCAGTAAGCATTACCGAATTTTCTTCCAAAGTCACATCAATGACATTACTCCCTGAGACCGTCTTTCGTTGCGTTTCCATACCAACATAAGAAAAGAGCAGCACGTCACCCTCCGACGCCACAATCGAATAATTACCGTCAAAATCGGTAATCGTTCCATTCGTTGTATTCTCCACTAAAACCGATACACCGATAAGGCTTTCGCCCAACTTGTCGCGTACTGTCCCAGTAATGTTTTTTTGCTGTGCAAAAAGCATCACACCGGGCACCATACAAAAAGAGACTGCGAGCAAGCACCTGCCGGCATCCTGTTTTAGCCTCGTCCAATAAGAAAGCAGATTTTTCTCTTTCATGATATAAATGAATAAATAATTGAATTAGTCATAAAATACTTTTTGACGAAACAAAAGTACAAGCAACTGTCCGCACTTACAAAAAAACGCCATACACTATGTTACATCAAAGCACCGAACACAAGATTTTCCATTACAGCAATGCTACAACATACATCAATAATTAAAACATAATATCATATATATCAATCAGATAACAAAAATCATTTTTTAAAATAAAGGACCAGAGATTCTATAAATCTGATGTAGTACACAATCAAAATAACACAATTCAAAGTAATTATATCAAAACAAAAAACTCTATAAATCGCAAAAAATAAGTTGTGACAGTTTTCATCCGTCGCATATTCCAAAAGGCATACGATTGCCAGGTAGCATAATATAGTGAGAAAATCACACGTATGATTTTAACATTGTTAATCCCATTTTCCGGCATATGGTTTCTCCCGTCACAAAACATTAATTCTTTGCCTGTAAAGAAACGTATTCTTGCCAACAAAAGATTGTATTTAACACAGTATTAAATACATTTTCTTGCAGACTAAGAATATCGGTTTATTCGTTTATTAAATAAACGAATAATACTCTGATATACAACACTTAGCATCATTTACAGCTATCTCCCTGCATTGTATGTTCCCTGTTGGCTCGAAAAATAGTTCCTGCCTGTACTTGCCAAATTAGCAACTTCAGTTGTGTCAAGTTATTCTTTTGTTTTATTCGCCCAAACTCCTTTGTTTGATTTGTAAAAAAGATATTTTTATTGATTCCATACAAATCAAAAAGAGAAAAAATATCATGAGAATACATTATTTTTCATTAGAACCATTGAAAAAGAAATTATTACCCATAAAAACAAATGGTTTTCTGATTTGGATATAAAACAAAAAGTTATAACTTTACGGCGCAGGAAAACAAAAAACACTCAAAGCAATCAATATAATTGGAAAAACAAAGTACATTAAAACAATATGTATGGCCGTTTATGCGGGTCAATACTATAATGATATGTGGATGGGTAATGATCGTTCTTCTATTCAAAATGGGCAAAATGGAAATGACAACTTGCTTATCAGGGCAATACGGCATTCTCATTCTGTTCGGAATCAGTGCATTTGTTTATTTCCTGTGGATTTATTGTCCTTATTTCAACAATTTATACCGCAATTCGGAAAGGAATGACAACATAGGCCTGCCACTGGCTTCACTGGGAATGGCTCTCTGTATGTTCACATTTGCGAAAGAGCAATACCTGTATGCATTCACGCTCTATATAGCTTCAACCACTGTTTTTATACTCTTGCTATACTGGGATTTACACAAAATCAGACAAAGAAAGCAAAAAAGCAAAGACAAATCACAGAAGAAACCTTAGTAGAAACAATAGCTATCATAAGAAAAGAACAAGTACGGAGAACTTTTTTCTAACCAAAACTTTTCGCCCTTATTTTGTGTTTATATTAATGATAAAACATAAAACTATGAGCGTAAAAGAACAATATTGGAGATATTCACTTATTGCTATCATTATCGTACTTGGCATTGTCCTGTTCCAGCAAATCACCCCTTTTTTGGGTGGGCTATTGGGGGCGCTGACCATCTACATTCTCGTCAGAAAGCAGATGATGCATCTCACTATCAAACGAAAAATGAAACGGAGCACTGCCGCTCTGCTGATCACGACCGAAGCCGTATTCTTTTTCTTGATACCTATTTCATTGGTAGTATGGATGTTGGTCGACAAGCTTCAAAACCTCAATCTCGATCCGCAATCCATCATTGCTCCTATCGAAGAAATAGCCGGAATCATAAAAAGTAAAACAGGCTATGATGTATTGGGCAGTGATACGATCTCATTTATCGTATCAGCCCTTCCTCGCATCGGACAAGCCGTTATGGGAGGAATCAGCAGTTTTGTCGTCAACCTGTTTGTACTGGTCTTCGTCCTGTATTTCATGCTGATCGGCGGTGTGAAGATGGAAGCGTACGTCAATGTCATCCTACCTTTTAATGCAACCAATACGGAACACGTAATACATGAGATCAACATGATTGTCCGCTCCAATGCCATAGGTATTCCTCTTTTAGCTGTCATACAGGGAGGGGTTGCCATGATCGGTTATTTTATATTTGGAGCTCCTAATGCATTACTGCTCGGATTCCTTACCTGTTTCGCAACGATTATTCCGATGGTGGGCACAGGTCTCATATGGTTCCCCGTCGCCGTCTACATGGCGCTTACCGGCGACTGGCCCAATGCCATCGGGTTGGCAGCCTACGGTGGCATTATCGTTTCACAGCTCGATAACTTAATACGTTTTATCCTACAAAAGAAGATGGCCGACACTCATCCGCTCATTACTATTTTCGGGGTAGTCATCGGTCTGTCGTTGTTCGGATTCATGGGAGTGATCTTCGGGCCGCTACTGCTTTCCCTGTTCTTCCTGTTTGTTGATATGTTCAAAAGAGAATATCTCGACACACGAAAATAACCGCTTGGTAAAGCATGTATCCTACCGAAAATTTGCGTACTTTTGTATCCTAAAACGACATTACATCAATGGAAGCATTTACATTCAGTATGGCAGAACTGATATTATTATCAGCAGCAGGAGTCTTTCTAATTATTCAATACATTTACTATCTGGGAATTTATAACCGGATACATGTGCGTAATATCGCCGACCGGAAAAACGAACTGCATTTCACCAAAGAACTTCCGCCCTTGTCAGTCGTTATCTGTGCACGTAACGAATCGGAAAATTTGCGCCGATTCCTTCCGGCTATCTTGGAGCAGGATTATCCGCAATTTGAAGTAATCGTCATCAATGACGGCTCTACGGATGAAAGCGAAGCCGTACTGTCCGCTTTTGAAGAAAAATACCAACACCTATATCACAGCTTCACTCCGGACAGCGCCCGGTATATCAGCCGCAAAAAACTGGCACTGACATTGGGTATCAAGGCAAGCAAACATGACTGGCTGGTGTTCACCGAAGCTAACTGCCAGCCCGCAAGCAATCAATGGCTGCGCCTGATGGCCCGTAACTTTACTCCGCATACCCAAATCGTATTGGGATACAGTGGATATGAACGTGGTAAAGGATGGCTACACAAACGAATATCGTTTAATACCTTATTTACTTCACTGCGCTATTTAGGCTTTGCCCTTGCCGGAAAGCCTTACATGGGATTGGGACGAAACCTCGCTTACAGAAAAGAACTTTTTTTCAAACAAAAAGGATATTCCACGCACTTGAACCTGCAACGGGGAGAAGACGACCTGTTCATCAATCAGATAGCCAATACGGAAAATACCCGGGTGGAAACCAATGCCCGTGCCATCATGAGAATGCAACCCATAGAAAGATACAAGGACTGGAAAGAAGAAAGAGTGAGCTATATGGCTACGGCACGTTACTACAAAGGTGCCCAACGCTATCTGCTGGGCTTCGAGACATGTTCCCGCCTGCTGTTCTATGTGGCTTGTATAGCCGGTATCGTATTCGGAATCATTCACTCGCACTGGCTGGTAACCGGTATCGCTTTCTTTATTTGGCTGTTGCGTTATACCGTGCAAGCCATCGTCATCAATAAAACAACAACAGATCAGGAAGAAGACCGTCATTATTACTTCTCCCTGCCCATATTCGACCTGCTGCAACCTTTACAAACCCTCCAACTCAAGCTTTACCGTCTATATCGCGGTAAAGGAGACTTCATGAGACGTTAGAGGTACTCAATTATAAAAACTCTTATCAGATATTTTATGAAAAACAAAATTTTAATTATGACTGTCCTATTAATAGGACTATTGAGCTGCCAGAATCAAAAACCTGCCGAAAACGGTTCGTTTACGACAGCATCTTACAATCTTCGTTATGCCAATGCAGAAGATTCTGCCGCAGGCAATGGCTGGGGAAAACGTTATCCCGTGATGGCCAAACTGATACAATACCACGGTTTCGATATTTTCGGTACTCAAGAAGGATATATCCGGCAATTGGAAGACATGAAAGCCGCTTTACCGGGATATGAATATATCGGCGTAGGGCGTAATGACGGCAAAGAAGCAGGAGAACATTCGGCTATATTCTATCGTACGGATAAATTCGATCTTATTAAAAAAGGAGATTTCTGGCTTTCGGAAACACCCGATACGGCAAGTATCGGATGGGACGCGGTATTGCCCCGTATTTGTAGCTGGGGACACTTCAAATGCAAAGATACCGGATTCGAGTTCCTTTTCTTCAATCTGCATATGGATCACATCGGAAAAAAAGCGCGGGTGGAAAGTGCCTTCCTCGTACAGGAGAAGATGAAAGAACTCGGAGCCAATCTGCCGGCTATCCTCACAGGAGATTTCAATGTAGACCAGACACACAGTTCCTATAAAGCATTAGTAAGCAATGGAGTATTGAAAGACTCTTATGAATCCGCAGATTTCCGCTATGCAACCAACGGAACTTTCAACAGCTTCGATCCGAACAACTTTACAGAAAGCCGTATCGATCATGTATTTGTATCGCCGTTATTTAAAGTAAAGAAATACGGGGTATTGACAGATACCTACAGGAGTGCTAAAGCCACAGGTACGGAAAAAGCAAATGTCAAGGATTGCCCGGAAGAGATCTCCATTGAAAGCTATGAAGCACGTACACCGTCGGATCATTTTCCGGTCAAAGTAGAACTGGAATATTAACAATCATAATATCCCGTCAGAACAGATCCGGCCCTCCTGTTATTCGTATCGCATGGAGCTGGCCGGATTTATCTTGGTAATCAGATAAGAAGGACCCAACAACATTAGTACCGAAGCAAGCAAGGTACCGGCATTGATGAGCAGAAAAAGCCAAACATTAAAAGAGACAGGTACCGAATCGACATAATAACTTTCGGGATCCAATTTGAAAAGATGAAACTGTGACTGTATGAGACAGAATACTAATCCGATGGCATTTCCCCAGATCATCCCCTTGCCTATCAGGAATACCGAGAACCAAAGAAACACCTTACGGATCGTAAGGTTATTTGCTCCCAAAGCTTTCAAGATACCGATCATGTTAGTACGTTCGATAATAATAATCAGCAAACCGGAAATCATGGTAAATCCTGCTACTCCGATCATCAGAATCAAAATCACCCACACATTCAGATCGAGCAAACCAAGCCACTCGAATATCTGAGGATTGGACTCCTCTATGTTCTGCACAAAATATACACCGCCATATTTATCCGCCCGGTTATCCGTACTTTCGGCCACCTCATAGGTGATGTCTGCCAAACGGTCATAATCCTTCACTTGCAACTCCGCACCGCTCACTTGATCGGGTTTCCAATTATTCAACCGGTTTACAGTATATAAATCCGTCAACAGGAACAGGTTATCATATTCCGAAAAGTTAGTCTGATAAATCCCGGTAACGATCAACGGGCGAACCCGCACATTGTCCTGGATATAATAAGTAAATATCTTATCCCCCAATTTTAGTTTCAACTTATCGACAAGTGCTTTTGATATAACCACCTGTCCGGTGGAAGCCGAATCGCTGAAAGCCGGGATCTCACCTTCCAACAGATTGTCACGAAAAAACGCGGCATCAAATTCCGGCCCTACTCCTTTCAGAACCATTCCTTGAAAAGCATCGTCCGTCTTAATCATCCCCGGCTTTGTGGAGTAACGCTGCACATGCTTTATGCCCGGATCAGCCGCCAAAGCAGCCATCATACTGTCACCCACCACAACAGGATGGGTCTCGTATGACCGAACAGCATCGAAATTAGTAATCTGGATATGAGACCCGAAACCGGTCACCTTATTACGCACCTCCCTCTTAAATCCAATCACTACGGCCACCGTAATGATCATCACTGCCAAACCAATAGCAATCCCCACCATAGCGATGAGAACAGCCGGCCGCGATACCTGCTTTCCAGCATCGGTATCACGATAAAGGCGACGAGCTATGAAGAGCGGAAAAGACATAGAAAATAGTGATTGGCAGGTTAGTGATAAGTGATTAGCAATTTGAGTGACTAACGAGGTATCGTTAGTCACTTATCACGATTTACTCCGTCTTCCCCGGATACGCCTCCAGCGCCTTTTTAAGCACAAAGAGAGCACGGTTCAAGTCTTCTTTCTTTAAAACATAGGCGATACGGACTTCATTCCGTCCGGCTCCGGGAGTAGTATAAAAACCGGAAGCAGGGGCCATAAAAACTGTCTGGCCTTCGTATTCGAAATCGGAGAGACACCAGGCACAGAATTTATCCGAATCGTCTACCGGCAACTTGGCTACAGTATAGAACGCTCCCATCGGAATAGGAGAATATACACCCGGAATACGGTTCAGACCGTCGATCAGGCATTTACGACGTTCCACATATTCATCATAAGTATCGCGCAGATAATCTTCATTGGCATCCAGTGAAGCCTCAGCAGCAATCTGACCGATCAAAGGAGGGCTCAGACGGGCCTGGCAAAACTTCATGACAGCATCACGTATCTCCTTATTTTTCGTGATCAAGGCACCAATGCGGATACCGCATTCGGAGTAACGCTTCGATACCGAGTCAATCAGTACCACATTGTTTTCAATGCCTTCAAGATGACAGGCGGAAATATAAGGAGAACCGGTATAGATAAATTCACGGTAAACTTCATCGGAAAAGAGAAAAAGATCGTATTTCTTCACCAGATCACGTATCTGATTCATCTCCCTACGGGTATACAAATACCCGGTAGGATTATTCGGATTACAAATAAGAATCGCTTTGGTACGTTCGTTGATCAGTTCTTCAAACTTCTCTACCTTAGGCAAGGAAAAGCCCTCTTCGATGGTAGTGGCAATAGTACGTATTTTTGCTCCGGCAGAGATGGCAAAAGCCATGTAATTGGCATAAGCCGGCTCGGGCACAATAATTTCATCACCCGGATTCAGGCAGGAAAGGAATGAAAAAAGCACCGCTTCCGAACCTCCGGAAGTGATAATTATGTCATCGGCCGTCAGGTTGATATTGAACTTCGCATAATATCCTACCAATTTCTCCCGGTAACTGCGATATCCTGCGCTCGGGCTGTATTCCAATACTTTACGGTCAATATTACGTATGGCATCAATCGCGACCTGAGGTGTGGGCAGATCCGGCTGTCCGATGTTCAGGTGAAACACATGTACCCCTCTTTGCTTTGCTGCATCAGCCAAAGGAGCCAGCTTTCTGATTGGAGATGCAGGCATCTCGTTTCCGCGAATGGATATTGTTGGCATAATGTTATTTACTATTTATCGATTTACTATTTTTAATTAGAGAGGGCAAATGTACACAATAAATCGGACACAGAGACATAAAAACTTTAAAAACCTTATCAAGGGTAAAAACGTTATGGTATTATGAAAAGAAAGCTATACATTTGTCATATACAAAACCCAAAACAATACCATAATGACCATAAACCTCATTACGTTTGCGTCACTACTACACAAACAGGCTTCTGCACTCAATTCGCACGAAGCGATATTGAATGAATTAGAGAAATATTTCACGGTCCGGTTTGTTAATTATGAGGATATCGACAAGCTGGGCAGTGATGATTTCAAAATCATCTTCATAGCCACCGGTGGAGTAGAAAGACTGGTTATACAGCATTTTGAATCTCTCCCCCGCCCTGCTATCTTTCTGGCAGACGGCATGCAGAATTCACTCGCAGCGGCGCTTGAAATTTCTTCCTGGCTTCGTAATCGGGGTATGAAAAGCGAAATTCTTCACGGAGAATTCCCATCCATCATAAAGCGTATACAGATTTTATATAACAACTTCCAGGCACAACGCTCTTTGTACGGAATGCGTATAGGCGTTATCGGGACACCCTCTTCATGGCTCGTAGCCAGCAACGTAGATTATCTGCTGGCCAAGCGTCGTTGGGGAGTGGAATACATCAATATCCCCCTCGAACGGGTGTACAAAATTTACGAACGCATCAATGACAATGAGGTGGGTGCTTCTTGCGCCGCCGTCGCTTCGCAGGCACTGGCTTGCCGGGAGGGAACTCCGGAAGACATGCTAAAGGCCATGCGTCTCTACCGGGCTGTGAAAAGGATATGCAAAGAAGAAAAACTAAGTGCAGTCACTTTAAGCTGTTTCAAGATAATAGAGCAGATCGGCACTACCGGTTGTCTGGCATTGGCTATGCTGAACGATGAAGGTATCCTTGCCGGATGCGAGGGTGACCTGCAATCCATATTCACGTTGCTGGCAGCCAAAGCATTGACCGGAAAGGCCGGATTTATGGCCAATCCTTCCATGATCAATGCCCGAACCAATGAAATTATTCTGGCTCACTGTACCGTCGGATTAAAACAGACGGAAAAGTATGTGATCCGTAATCATTTTGAGACAGAAACAGGGATCGGTATTCAAGGAATTTTGCCTACAGGAGACGTCACCATCCTAAAATGTGGTGGAGAATGCTTGGACGAATATTATCTTTCCACAGGTACACTCACCGAAAATACGAACTATATCAATATGTGCCGCACACAGGTACGCGTCAAACTGGATACACCTGCCGATTATTTCTTAAAGAACCCGTTAGGAAATCATCACATTCTGATACACGGAAATTATGAGACGGTACTCAATGAGTTCCTGCAAGCTAACTCCTGTAAAAGAACGGAATAAGAGTGGGTAGTGGAAGAATCCGAATTTATTCTTCCACTATCCATTCTTCTATATTTCTAGCCGTACTGCTGAAGCTCACACCTATCTTGAACAGCTGCCGAGGGTCACTTTGGAAAGATTGCCCATAACGTTTCTCATTGATCTGCGCCAAAGCCTCTGCAGCCGTAGCGTCTTGTTTGAATTCCATAAGGTAGATATAATGATCGGTTGTCAGCACCAGGTCCACACGACCCCGGTTCGTATGATATTCCACCCGAACATAAAAGCCCATCATCTTGAACACGATAAAAAGCACGTTCTGAAAAAACAGCTCCACATTGCGTTGCGGCTCCTGACCGACAATCACCTCGTAGGGAGCATCCGCAAAGAAACTCTGCAGACGACGGAAAAAACCGTCCATTTTGCCATTGCGCACTTCGTTCACAAATTTACGGATTTCAAACGGCGCCTCAGATTCACTCTTGTCTGTATAGAAAGGCATCAGATAATTCAAAAAACCTTCCTCAACTTCCCGGTTGGGATAATCCAACGTATAAAGTCTAAATTCGGGGTCATAATCCTTTATAGTCAGATATCCGCTCTGATAGATAACAGGAATGGGATGGGTACCTTCCGAATCGATACTGCCCAGCACATCTGCCGTAACCTCCACGCCCTGAATTTCTTCCAACCGGTAATTATGCTTTTTCAGCAGGTAAACCAAGTAAGAGGGAGTACCCGTAGCAAACCAGTAATTGCCGAACGCCATGGAGTCGAACGTATTGAGCAGACTGAAAGGATTGTAGATACCGGAAGTGTTGAAATTGAAATGATAGCCGTCATAGCGTTTCTTCATTTCAAGGCACACGCTATCATAATCCATATTCTGCGCTTCGGCAAGAAGATGCAGGTCCTTGTCAAAATACTGATGCAACTCCTCATCCGTGATGCCGCAGATATCGTTATAGTCACGACGCATGGAGATATCCTTCAGGTTGTTCAAGTCACTGAACACACTCACTTTTCCAAACTTCGTGACTCCTGTCAGGAATCCTAACTTGATGTAGCCATCCATGCTTTTCAACACACCGTAGAAAGGTTTCAGGGTGTTACGGAACTCCTTTTGCAGTTCGGGATTGCCGATGGCCTGCAACATGGGCTTGTCGTATTCGTCCACCAGAATAGCGACACGATGCCCCGTCTTTTCCACGGCACGCTCTATGACACCGGCAAAACGCAAGGCAATCGTACGTTCCGATTTATTGGCGCCATAAAGTTCTTCCCACTTGGCAACGTTCTTTTCCAGCATGTCATCCAGACTTCCGGGCGTGTCATATTTGCCGATATTCAAGTCAAGATGAAAGACCGGACGCACCGTCCAATTCTCCTCCAACTGTTCTATCGCCAATCCTTCAAACAATTCACGCTTTCCTAAGAAATAGGCTTCAAGGGTGGAAATCAGCAGACTTTTACCGAAGCGGCGCGGACGACTCAGAAAATAGTAACTGCCGGTAGTCACCAGCCGATGCACCCACGCGGTCTTGTCCACATAGACATAACCGTCTTTGCGCAATTTCTCAAAATTCTGTATGCCAATAGGATAAATTCTTTTTTCCATATATTTTTATTCTCTATAAAGCTATAACAAAGATAGGCATTTCCTGTTTACTTTCAATCTTTCTACCGGAAATGATGCAGGTCCTTGTCAAGATTGACCTTTTCTCTTTCACTTTATCAAATCACATTCCACCCATTTTCCCTGATGCATCTCCATCACCATACTGAATCCTGCACGTTTCAAAGCCGCCAACGCTTCCGGACGTCCGGCATTATTTTTTTCGGGATAATGGGCATCGCTATTCACCATCACGCGGATACCCAACTCTTTCAACAACGGAAAATAACGTTCGTTCGGAAAAAATGTACCGTAAAGATGATAAGCCTTAGAATTGATTTCAACCATATACCCTTTTTCTGCGATCCGGGCGAAATAATCCTGCATCAGTTTCTCGTACCACGGTTCGTCCAACAGGCCGGGACGATAGCAAGCCGAATTATAATGCATCTTGTCCGCATGCCCTAAAATATCAAAACCACCCAACTCGATCATGCGAAGCTGACGGTCGTAATAAAGACGGATCACCCGATTGAGATCGCCACCGAAATGCCCGTCTACTATTTTACGGAATACTTCGGGAGCCACATCGACATCCACCACTTCTCCTTTGTCATTATACAACAGATGCACGGAACCGATGCGATAATCCAGCGGCAATTCCCGGAAACGGGAAACCGACGGATTGCTTTCTTCATTCAGATAATCGATTTCCAAGCCGACATAAAATTCGATCTTGTCGGCATACTTCTCCCTTACCCGGCGAAATTCCTCTAAATAGTCCTCCATACTGTCCCATTCCATCGTCCATGCAGTGGGAAAAGGCAACGGCGCATGTGATGAAACACCATACGATGTAAATCCTTCACTAATGGCAAAGCGGATGAAGGAGTCCATATCGGCACGTCCGTCACAATAAAGGCAATGGCTATGATAGTTCGTCAGGTTCATGATTCTATTTCGCTTAATTCCAACCAACGCATGGTTTTCTCATCAATCAGATCGTTCACTTCGGGCAGGCGTTTCGACTTCTCCGTAAGCTCGTCTACAGAAAGCGTACCACTGCAAAGCTGCTCTTCAATAAGCGCTTTCTCTACTTCCAGCTCTGCTATCTCCTTTTCCAACTGCTCGAACTCCCGTTTCTCCTTGAAACTCATTTTACGTTTTTCGTTCAGGCGTACACGTGCAGTCTTCTCTTCCTGGGATTTCTCGGCCTCTTTCTCCTTCTGGGACTTGGCTTCTTTCCAATCACGATAATCGCTGTAATTTCCGGGAAAATCGCGAATATCCCCCTGACCGTTGAATACCAACAAGTGATCTACCACCTTATCCATGAAATAGCGGTCGTGGGACACCACAATCACACATCCTTTAAAATTCTGAAGATACTCTTCAAGAACGTTCAGCGTAATAATATCGAGATCGTTGGTCGGTTCATCCAATACCAGAAAATTCGGGTTACGCATCAGCACGGTGCACAGATACAACCGTCGGCGCTCTCCCCCGCTCAGTTTATAGACGTAGCTGTGCTGGGTTTCGGGAGTAAACAGGAAATGTTGCAAAAATTGTGAAGCAGTCAACTTCTTGCCGTTACCCAATTCGATAACTTCCGCGATGTCCTGCACCACGTCGATCACCTTCATCTGTTCGTCAAATTGCAACCCGTCCTGAGAGTAATAACCGAAACGAACCGTTTCGCCTATATCCACCGTACCGCTATCGGGCTGTACCTCTCCCATCAGTATCTTGATAAAAGTAGATTTCCCCGTCCCGTTATTGCCGACAATCCCCATCTTTTCATAACGGGCAAAGATGTAAGAGAAGTCATCCAATATTTTCAGATCACCAAAACTTTTATAAAGATGATCCGCTTCGAATATCTTACTACCAATGTAGGATGCCTTTACATCCAGTTTTACATTGTCATTATTGAAACGCTGCTTGGCCACTTTCTCGATTTCGTAAAAAGCATCCTGCCGGTACTTCGCCTTATGTGCGCGTGCCTGTGGCATGCGACGCATCCAGTCGAGTTCCGTACGATAAAGGTTATTAGCACGCTCTATCTCCACACTTTTTGCTTCGATCCGTTCCTGCCGTTTTTCCAGATAATAGCTGTAATTTCCTTTATACTGATACAACTGCCGGTTATCGATCTCTATAATCTCGGAGCAGACACGATCCAGGAAATAGCGGTCGTGCGTCACCATCAACAAGCTTAGGTTTGTGCGCCGCAGGTAATCTTCCAGCCACTCCGTCATATCCAGATCAAGGTGATTGGTAGGCTCATCCAGAATCAGCAGATCGGGCTCGGTAATCAAGGCATTCGCCAAAGCCACGCGCTTTAGCTGTCCTCCGGAAAGATGTTTCACCTGCTGGTCGAAATTACGGATTTTCAATTGCGACAGAATCTGTTTAGCCTTCTGCTCATATTCCCATGCTTTCTCATGATCCATGCGCACCAGCAAATCTTCCAGTCCCGGATGTCCCTCCGTTTCCATGCAATGCTCGTATTCCTTGATCAGTTCTACCACACTGTTGCCATGATGGAAGCAGGCTTCCAGCACAGTCAGTTCTTCGGGATATTTCGGATCTTGCTCCAGATAGTCTACACGGAGATCCCGACGGAAAACAATATTCCCGTTATCATATCCCTCCTTCCCGGAAAGTATATTCAGAAGGGTCGTCTTTCCCGTCCCGTTTTTAGCGATCAGTCCGATACGCTGCCCTTCGGCAATACCGAAAGATATATTTTCAAACAAAACTAAATCTCCAAAGGATTTAGTAAGATTATCTACCTGTAAATAAGGAACCATAAAATTAGTAATTTAGTAGTAAATGGTTAAAAGGAGCTGGTGGGTAGGTAAGAGGTTTAGCAGGTAAGTGATTTAGTAGTTAAGTAGTCAAGTAGGTAAGTAGTAAGTAGTAGATAGTTTAAGTAATAAATAGCAATTAAAAATATAGGAGTGAAAGATCGCATTAAAATCCATAGCCCCCTACACGCTGCACAGCTACTTAACTACTTAACTACTTAACTACTTAACTACTTGACTACTTGACTACTAATTCTATACCGCCGATTTAAACACTTCCTCCACATCACACGTCTCGTCATTTTTCACTTTACTCCAAAACAGTTTCAGAGGATCGATGAGTTTTCCATCTTTATATTGCAGTACGGGCACTTCCCGGTTACCATCGATTAAAGTCATCCATTCGAATCCCTCCGCTTCATTGGCCAATATGGTGCAAACGGTGATGCCGATAGCCAGCCACTCTTCCTTCTTCTTTTTTCCTATCACGCCGCTATCAATCACCTGCTGGAGTTTCGGCAAATCTTCTTCCAAACCTTGGAAATCTTTTTTCAACTCCTTCTTTACAGTATTCACAGCCCATTCATACCCCTCATTAATCACGTAGATCTCGGACAAGCGCACGGGAATCACTTCCGCCGGGTACTTCTGTCCGTCTTTGCGTATATCCAACGTACCGATCACCTGTTCCGCTTCTTTCACGCTTCCGCCTTTAGGCACGGTAAACGAACATTCGAATGCCACATTCCCAATGCCGGTAATCCAAAGGTGAGTGGTATAATAAGCCCCCTCTTCCTGAAACATTTCTTTACTGTAAGCACATGCTAATTTTCCGATTTTCACCAATGAAGCCGAAGGATTCTCTTTTAGCTCCTGCTTCACAGCTTCTTTGCCATAATCCATGGCGCCGCGTGTAGCAGCATCCGCCTTGAAAGCCGAAATCCGGAAATTCCCTGTCCAGGTATCGGGGTTGTAAAATAGAAAGGAACCTTCACCGTCTTCAAACTCATTCCAATCTGAAGGATAAACCATGGTGAACCACGCTCCCGGAGAAATAAATTTCTTACCTTGTATCATCTTATTTTGTTTTTTTCTTCTACTCAACAGATATTTCGACAAAAATAACACTCCCGAAGCGGATATGCAAAAAACAGGAAACAATAAATGTTGTCTCATTTGTTTTTCCTTCAAAGAACCTTTATCTTTGGAGCAAATGCAATAACTAAAACCGCAAGAATATGAAAACATTCGCAGTACTTGTCACTCTATGGCTAAGTGGCATCCTGGCAATCTCCGCACAAGAAGACAACAACTCCCGCTACATCGAAGTGACCGGCAGTTCCGAAACGGAAATCATCCCGGACGAAATTCATTTTATGATTACCATAAAGGAATACTGGCAGGAAGAATTCGAAAAAAAAAGCAAGCCGGAAGATTACCAGACCAAAGTACCCGTCAATGAGATTGAACATAACCTGATGAGCGCCTTAAAGCAAGCGGGTATCGCTCCGTCGGATATTCAGACCAAAGAAGTAGGTGATTACTGGCGCGAACGTGGAAAAGATTTTCTCATATCCAAAACCTTTGATATAAAGTTACAGAATCCCGACCAGATCAACCGGATCATACAGACAGTAAATACCAAAGGGATTCAATCGATGAACATCGGCGAACTAAAAAATAAAGATTTGCAGGAATACCGCAAACAAGGAAAAATAGAAGCCTTAAAAGCAGCACGCCAAAAGGCGGATTATCTGGTGGCGGCAATGGGACAGAAACTCGGGAACGTTCTTCGTATCGTAGAGCCGGAAGAACGGAGTTTCAGCTATTTCCAACCACAGTCGGCTATGAGCAACGTGGCAATACCAAGTTATGACAGTAATCCGGAAAATTTCAGAACGATCAAGCTCAGATACCAGATGACGGCCCGTTTTGAAATACTCCCTGCCGAATAGTTACCCCACACGGAGGAAGATCTTACTTCCCTATCGGCTGGATTTTCCTCCGTACCTCTTTTGATATTTCCAGAAACATGTAGTTCAACCTACCGGAATGAATACCTTCTTCATTCTCCTTATATTTCTTGTTGGCATACTGTTTCGACTTCTCAAAAGTAAGCAGAGACATCTGGTTCTGAGATTTTCCCACCATGGTAGAGTCCAATTGCTCATCCGGAAAAAAGTCGTCCAGATCGACATCACCGATCATCGTCGTTTCCAGGAAATTCATATCCTGATGGGAACTGTCCGTATAATATCCCACAAACATATGCCCCGGCGTACGCACCAGAATCGGATCGATATTGATGGCACGAAGCAGAGAAGCGAACAGTACGCTGCCATCCACACAGTTTATCTGCGACGATTCCAAAGCATCATCGAACGTACGTACCCGCTGTGAGAAAACCACATTACTGGATAAGCTGGTATTGGACACCGAACTGTAACGGAACTTACGCTTCTGCAACACGTTCCAAAGGGCATACACCTGTTTATCCACCGCATCCGCCTTTGCATTCTGATATCCTAAGAAACGATTCACAATCCGGGTATTCAATGCTTCACGCAGCAATTTATCGATCATCGGATTCTCTTCATTGACATAGGCGGCAAAGAATATGCCGGTATCATGGAATTTCGTACCGTTAGTGACGTATCCTAACAGACATTCATTGATACTTCGCACCGAAAAGGTACGTACCCTCTGCCCCAGATCATCCCCATTCATCTCTACCGTTACCGCTACACTGACCGGTTCTGCCTGCACGTTATTCTTCAACGCTTCGTAGTTCCAGATAATATCGGGATAAATCGTATATTCCCTATGCGGTTTCTCAAGAATAAACTCGGATACGGAACGTGAAAAGAAAGGAGTCTCCGCCACTTCAATACGTACCCGGCTATATGCCGAACGGGATTTCACCCTGATGGCGATGCACGATTTCGGATTACCGATATAAAAAGAATCGGACGGTTCGATGACCTGGGCATCGGTAGTAGCCACAGACAGGATAGCAGAAGGAAAGATGTTTCCTCCCAAATCATCCGTTATTTCAAAACCGGAACTGAAAGAGGCATATTTATAGATGGACATTCCTGTCACAATAACAAATAATATGGCAATCACTCCCAGCACTTCCCGCTTTCGCTGCTTCAAATCTATCTTTATCATTTTTCCCTCTACTTTTTTTGTAGCACATACAAAGGTAAAAAAATAAAATCGATAGATTGAATGAAATACAACATTTAAGAAAAGGTTGTATTTCTCATCGGATGCCTGCCCTACCCCTCATTTCATTTTTTTAGGTTCATATCAGTAATATTCGCTCTTTTTATTCATGAATATGGCTTATCTTTGTCCATTTCTAAAAACAGACTCCAAATACATTGACTTATGCCGACATTCTTCATTATTCTTATCAGCGTATACCTCGCAGGAAACATTTACATATTTATCAAAGGATTACGGGCACTGCCTACCTGCCATTCGGGAATAAAAGTAGCAGCAGGCATTCTGTTCTGGTGCGGTGCCTTGTCACTATTCGGCAGTTTGCTGAGCCGCAATGTAGAAATGCCCTCTTTCATTTCGCATACGATGTACGAAATAGGTACAGGCTGGTTGATATTCACCCTATACATGGTGATATTCCTGTTGTTGACCGACATACTGAAACGATTCTATACGCTTTTCAGATACGGATTTCCCGTGTCATTGCTGTTAACATTCATCCTATTGGGATGCGGATACTACAATTACCGCCATCCGAAAACGAATGCAGTCGATATAACAATCAACAAACCGTATGAAAACAACTCGCAACCGATAAAAATCGTAGCTGTAAGCGATATTCATTTAGGATACGGAACGGGAAAAAGCGCCTTGAAAAAGTACGTCGATATGATTAATGAACAGAAGCCGGACCTTATACTGATCGGCGGCGATCTGATCGACAACAGTGTCGTTCCCCTCTACACCGAAAAAATGAGCGAAGAATTATCGGAATTAAAAGCACCGATGGGTATCTACATGGTTCCCGGTAATCACGAATACATCAGTGGCATCGACGAAAGTGCCCGGTTCATAAAAAGTACTCCGATACAACTCCTGATAGATTCGGTGGTAACTTTGCCCAATGGCATACAATTGATAGGACGTGACGACCGGCATAACCCCTCCCGCCGTTCCTTACAGGAATTGATGGAGAATATCGATAAAAGCCGTCCCATCATCCTGCTGGATCACCAACCCTATAACCTGACAGACGCAGAAGCTGCCGGCATCGACCTGCAATTCAGCGGGCATACCCACCACGGACAGGTGTGGCCTATGAGTCTGGTTACGGATTATATCTATGAACAGAGCCACGGTTACCGCCAATGGGGAGACACGCACATATATGTATCCAGTGGATTATCACTATGGGGACCTCCCTTCCGGATAGGAACAGAAAGCGAAATGGTGGTGTTCGAACTGTCTGCCGGAAGTACCGACATCTCAAATACCTCATCGCCATTACTTTAATAATCCCTTTTTATGAAAAACCACAAATTGTAACGTAATTGTAACACGTGTTTCACCCCGTCGTAACAAAAATCGCTCACCTTTGCTGCGAAATAAAATAAAAGATTATATTTGTAATGTCATATAAACAGAGAATACAATGAACGATTACCGCATTTTAGTTGTCGACGACGAAGAAGACCTTTGTGAAATCCTGAAATTCAATCTTGAAAATGAAGGTTATGAAGTAGATACTGCCAATTCCGCCGAAGAAGCTCTGAAAATGGATATCAGCAGTTATCATTTGCTATTGCTGGATGTGATGATGGGAGAAATCTCCGGATTCAAAATGGCTAATATACTGAAAAAAGATAAAAAGACGGCTCATGTACCTATCATCTTCATCACCGCCAAAGATACGGAAAATGATACGGTGACCGGCTTTAACCTCGGTGCGGACGACTATATCTCGAAGCCTTTCTCCCTGCGTGAAGTGATAGCACGCGTAAAAGCGGTTCTGCGGCGTACCGTTACCCCCGAAACCGAAAAAGCACCGGAACAGATCACTTACCAGACGTTGGTAATCGACATTACAAAAAAGAAAGTCAGCATAGACGGAGAAGAAGTGGCACTGACCAAAAAAGAATTCGAAATCCTATTCCTGCTATTACAGAACAAAGGACGGGTATTTTCGCGCGAGGATATTCTTGCCCGCGTATGGAGCGATGAAGTATACGTACTCGACCGTACGATCGATGTCAACATCACCCGTCTGCGTAAAAAGATCGGCATATATGGCAAGCGGATCGTCACCCGCCTGGGATACGGATATTGCTTTGAAACAGAATGAAATAATGAAATAATGTGCCAATGTGCCAATTGGCTGCGCCATAAATGCGTGATAAAGAGACACACCACATAGCCCTCCTATTTTTCATTCCTTCATTCTTTCATTTTTTCATCATTCCACCATGAACCTACCTGTCAATCAAAAGCATTTTCTTTCATTCAGCCGGAAGCTCTTTCTTTCGGTCATATCATTGTTTCTGGTTTTTGCCGCTTGCTTCATTGCTTATCAGTACCAACGGGAAAAAGAGTACAAAGTAGAGCTTCTTCATTCCCAATTGCAAGACTATAACGCACGTTTGAATGAAAAGATAGATACGCTTTCGGGCATCCGGAATGAAATGAATGAGTATATCAATAACCACGCATTGCAAGATTTACGCGTGACAGTTATCGATCTCCAGGGAAATGTATTGTATGACAGCTATAAAACAAACAACTCCCTTTTAGAAAATCATATCACTCGCCCGGAGGTAGAAAAAGCATTGGCAACCGGTAGCGGATTTGATGTTCGCCGTACTTCGGAAACAACAGGAGTACCTTATTTTTATTCGGCCACTCTTTACAATGATTATATCATACGCTCGGCATTGCCTTACAATGTCAGCCTGATTAACAATCTGAAAGCCGATTCGCATTACCTCTGGTTCACTGCTATTGTGACCCTGTTATTGGTCGTCATCTTCTACAAATTCACCAATAAATTAGGTACCTCCATCAGCCAGTTGAGAGAATTCGCCATGCGTGCCGACCGGAATGAGCCGATCGAAATGGCCATGCAATCCGCTTTTCCCCATAACGAATTGGGAGAAATATCACAGCACATCATCCAGATATACAAACGACTGCACGAAACCAAAGAAGCCCTTTACATCGAACGGGAAAAACTGATCACCCATCTGCAAATTTCTCACGAAGGACTTGGTGTGTTCAACAAAGATAAAAAAGAAATTCTTGTCAATAACCTCTTTACCCAATATAGCAATCTCATCTCTGACTCCAACTTAGAGACAGCCGAAGAGGTGTTTACAATCAATGAATTGAAAGAGATCACCGACTTTATCAACAAAGCCCCTAAACGGCCTTCCGGTAAAGAAGAAAAACGAATGTCTATCACTATCAATAAAAACGGAAAAACATTTATTGTAGAATGTATCATCTTTCAGGATATGAGCTTCGAAATAAGCATCAATGACGTGACGATGGAGGAAGAACAGATACGCTTGAAACGCCAGCTTACCCAAAATATTGCACACGAATTGAAAACTCCCGTAAGCAGTATTCAGGGATATCTGGAAACCATCGTAAACAACGATCACATCCCACATGATAAAATAAACGTATTCTTGGAACGCTGCTATGCACAAAGCAATCGTCTGAGCCGCCTGTTACGCGACATCTCGGTGCTGACCCGCATGGACGAAGCAGCCAACATGATAGATATGGAAAAGGTGGATATCAGCGTACTGGTCACCAATATCGTCAATGAAGTTTCTCTGGAACTCGAAGAAAAGCAGATCACAGTGGTCAACTCTCTGAAAAAAGATATTCAGATACGGGGTAACTATTCGCTATTGTATTCCATTTTCCGAAACTTGATGGATAACGCCATTGCCTATGCCGGTACCAATATCCAAATCAATATCAACTGTTTCCGCGAAGACGAGAATTTCTATTATTTCAGTTTTGCCGATACCGGCATAGGAGTATCTCCGGAACATTTGAACCGCCTGTTCGAACGATTCTACCGGGTAGATAAAGGCCGTTCACGTAAATTGGGCGGTACCGGGTTAGGGCTGGCCATTGTGAAAAATGCGGTAATCATACATGGCGGTAGCATCTCTGCCAAAAACAATCAAGGCGGAGGACTGGAATTCGTATTCACGTTAGCAAAGGAAAGATAAAAAGCATCCGGCAACAAGGAAGTTCTTCTTCCAGAATTAAATTTACACCTAACAATGACAGCCAAGATTCAATAAAGCACCTCTTGTCATATTACCTAACCATCTTGTTCGTTTCTCTACGAAAAACGACCCGTTTCCCGTAGAGAAACGAGATGAAACTCGTAGAGAAAAGACTTGTTTCTCTACGGGCAAAAACAATATTATATAGCACTCTGATAAACAAAACATTACAAGCAAAACAAGTTGTTATACATTTTCATTTCAAAACAAATCGTATCACTGTATTTTCAAATCTTACTTTACAGCACAAATATTTACACCAATTATATGGAGCAATATAAATAAGAAGAGATTTAAGCTATCGTCACAATAAAAAGGAAAAATAAAACGGATTCTTGTTGTTTCGACGGAATAATCGCATAATTTTGTAGAACGATTAAAACAAGAGAAATGAATTATATAAAACATCTTCCGATAGCTCTCGTATTCTGTCTCTTTTCCTGTAAAAACGGAAAATCTTCAAGTCAAGTATCCTATATACCACAAGATACCCTCACTGCCTTTTATTTACCGGCTATACCGGCCATGCTGAACACTCCCGAACTACGGGCGGATTTTCTGGTGAAGCATTATTGGGACAATGTAAACTTTGCCGATACAAACTATATCCATCATCCTGATATTACGGAACAGGCCTGGGCCGATTACTGCGATTTACTGAATCACGTTCCTTTGAGTACGGCGCAGGAGGCGATAAAGAAAACAATCGCCCGAACAGAAACCGAGAAAAAAGTTTTCGATTATATCACCGGACTGGCCGACAAATACCTTTATGACCCGAATTCCCCTTTAAGAAATGAAGAATTTTATATTCCGGTGCTGGAAGCAATGATCTCTTCATCTGTTCTGACAGAAACAGAAAAAATCCGTCCTCAAGCACGCATAGAGATGGCATACAAAAACCGGGTCGATACAAAAGCGATCGATTTTACCTATACATTAGAATCGGGTGCGCAAAGCACACTCTATAAAATAAAATCCCAATACACCGTATTGTTTATCAATAACCCGGGCTGCCATGCCTGTACGGAAAACATAGAAGCACTAAAAGACTCTCCTATTATCAATGAGTTGATCCAAAAGAAACAGCTGGTAGTAATTGCCCTCTATCCGGACGAAGAACTGGACGAATGGAGACGACACCGTGATGAGTTTCCCCAAGAGTGGATCAACGGATATGACAAATCACTTACCATCAAAACCCAAAATCTATATGACCTGAAAGCAGTACCCACCCTTTATCTGCTGGATGCAAATAAGAAAGTGCTATTGAAAGATGCCACCGTGCAAGCAATAACCCAATATCTGATGAAATAAAGTATACTCCATACAGTCCGGCAAAGTATATTATAGCCAAATAGATTATGGATAGATAAATGATGTATCGGCACAATAATAAGTCCGTACCATTCCTTTGCCATTCTGAATATTCTTTCTATCTTTGCCACGCATTGGTTCATAGTCTTCCTTCGGAAGACGTGATTAAAAAGGGAATCAGGTGCAAATCCTGAACAGTCCCGCTGCTGTAAGTTCCATAAAAACGTTACGGACAACTACCTTTAGCCACTGGGAAATCCCGGGAAGGCGTCCGCCACAGGAACAAGTCAGAAGACCTGCCATGCAATCTTTTCATTGCTTTCGTGGAAAAAGCGTTGAGTCTAATGAACCGGATAAATTCTATCCATCATTTCATTCATCACTCTGATTCAGAGAAAGTATAATTTACAAATAAACTCTGCCAAGTTTATTGATGTGTCCGGTCGAAGTGATTTCGCCCGGACATTTTAATCAAAACTGATTAGATGAACAGATTGAACCGGATCTTTAAATACAAATTTTTCAGTGTAGTAGTTTACTACCTTTGCCCTGTTGCATTACTTTCCGCCCAACAGCAGAAGGTAGATACGACACATGTTTATTCTATTCCCGAAGTAGTGGTTTCCGACCGATATCAGACACGGGAAGTACGCGCAACGGCACCCACCCAGATATTTTCCAAAGAAGAATTAAACAACTTGCATGTATTACAGGTTTCCGATGCTGTAAAACACTTTGCAGGAGTAACTGTAAAAGACTATGGAGGCATTGGCGGATTGAAAACCGTATCCATCCGCAGCTTGGGAGCACAACATACCGCCATAGGATATGACGGCATTGCCATAACCGACTGCCAGACAGGACAGATCGACATCGGACGATTCTCTTTGGACAATGTAGACCGCCTTTCGCTCAACAACGGGCAGAGTGATAACATATTCCAACCGGCACGCTTTTTCGCTTCCGCAGGTCTACTGAATATCCAGACACTGACCCCGCAATTCAAGAATAATAAAAACACCCATATCATCGGTTCGTTCAAAACCGGTTCTTGGGGATTGGTGAATCCGTCCGTACTGATAGAGCAGAAATTAGCCCGGAAATGGACACTATCTGCCAATGCCGAATGGATGTCGGCAGACGGCCACTACCCTTATACCCTCTATTATGGCGATAAGGATGATTTAACCTCACGCGAGAAAAGAAAAAACACGCAAGTGGAAAGCCTGCGTGCCGAAGCCGGCCTGTTCGGTAACCTCTCCGACAACGAACAATGGAGGCTGAAAGCATACTACTACCAATCGTCTCGCGGGTTGCCCAATGCCACTACCTTCTATTACGACTTTGCCAACCAACACTTGTGGGATAAAAACACGTTCGTACAAAGCCAATATAAAAAAGAATTCAACCGGAAATGGGCATTCCAGGCATCGGCCAAATGGAATTGGAGTTATCAGCGTTATCTGAACCCTGATTATGCCAGTTCAGCCGGTAAAGAAGATAACAGTTATTACCAACAAGAATACTATCTGTCGGCTTCGGTACTCTACCGGGTATTGGATAATCTATCTTTTTCGCTTTCCACAGACGGTAGCATCAATACGCTGAATGCCAACTTAACCGATTTTGCTTATCCTACACGATATTCATGGCTGACCGCACTCGCCGGAAAGTACGTGAACGAATGGCTTACGCTCTCCGCTTCGGCATTGGCCACGGTCACCAATGAAAAGGTGCAGCAAGGCACCAAAGCGGATAATCACCGCAGACTGACCCCTTACGTAAGCGCTTCTTTCAAACCGTTCAGGAGTGAAGAGTTCCGTATCCGCTTCTTCTATAAAGACATTTTCCGGTTACCCAATTTCAACGATCTGTATTACAGCCGGGTAGGAACGAGAGATTTGCGTCCGGAAAGCACCCGGCAGTATAATGTAGGCATTACGTACAGTAAATCTGTCTGTACATTTCTGCCCTATGTATCGGCCACGATAGATGCCTATTACAATAAAGTGACGGATAAAATAGTCGCTATTCCCAACAAAAACATTTTTGTATGGACCATGACCAATCTGGGAAAAGTAGATATAAAAGGTTTGGATGTCACCGGAAGCATATCCTTGCATCCAATGGAGAAATTACAAATCAACCTTTCCGGAAACTATACTTACCAACGTGCACTGGATGTCACCAGTGCAACAGACAATACTTATAAAAAAACTTATAAACACCAGATCGCCTATACTCCGCGTGTATCCGGTTCGGGGCAGGCAGGCATCGAAACACCCTGGATCAACCTGTCCTACGCTTTCCTCTTCTCGGGCAAACGCTACACACAAGGAGAAAACATAAGCCAGAACCGTCTGGATGGCTATAGTGACCACAGTCTTTCGGCCAGCCGCAATTTAAAAATACGCAATATAAATACATCACTCAGCATCGAGGTGCTCAACCTGCTGAACAAGAATTACGAAATCATAAAGAGCTTCCCTATGCCGGGACGTTCGGTACGTGCAACATTGAAAATTACTTATTAAAATACATATATCTTATGATGAAATATAAATATCTCATATTATTCGTATTCAGCTTGTTAATTCATGCCTGTGATGATATTACAGATAAAGATAGCCCCGAAGACAACGGAGGGAGCAACACAGAAACCGGAACCGCCGGTATTTATGTATTGAGTGAAGGACTGTTTAACCTGAACAACAGTACGCTCATGTTTCATTCACTCAAAAACGGACAGACGGACACTGATTATTTCCGCAGTAAAAACCATCGAGGATTGGGCGATACCGCCAATGATATGGCTATTTACGGCAGTAAGCTCTATATCGTAGTGAATGTTTCGAGCCAGATCGAGGTAATAGACCGGGCATCAGGACTCTCTCTGAAACGGATACCGGTACTGAATAAGAACGGTAGTTCGCGTCAACCGCGTTACATCGCTTTTCATAAAGACAAAGCATATGTCTGCTCGTTCGACGGCACTGTGGCCCGAATAGATACCACCTCATTGGAAATCGAAGAGTATGCCACAGTAGGACGGAATCCGGACGGAATTTGCGTGCAGGGAGATAAACTCTATGTATCCAATTCCGGAGGGTTGGATTGGGACGGAATTGGCGTGGACAACACCGTGTCCGTAGTCAGCACAGAACCGTTCAAAGAAATAAAGAAAATACAGGTAGGTTACAATCCGGGGCGGATCAGGGCGGACAATTACGGCCACGTCTATGTGGCAACACGCGGTAAAGACATCAGTGCGGGCGATTATAACTTTGTTCAGATAGACACCCGCGCGGATGAAGTGAAACAGATTTATGACGAAAAGGTAATGAATTTTGCCATCAACGACCAACTTGCTTACTTATATAATTTCAACTACACCACACAGGATTCGCAGATAAAGGTATTCAACCTGCAAACGGGAACTACCCTGCGCGAGGATTTCATTACAGACGAAACCGAGATCAACACCCCTTATGGCATCCATGTCAATCCGTATAGTGGAAATATATACATTACAGATGCCTATAATTATTTAGTAAGAGGTGATGTACTCTGTTTCAATCCACAAGGAAAATTAATATACCGTCTCACTAATATCGGACAAAATCCCAATACAGTGGTTTTCTCCGACAAAGATACGCAAAGTGGCAACGACGATCCGGATACCCCGCAGGCAGCCGCCTTCGCCAACAAAGTATTGGAATATCGCCCTGCCCCGACACAGTTCATGAATACCACCGCCACCGCTTATAAGGAGGGATTTACCTATCAGCAAGTATTGGAATATGCTACGGAACTGTTATCAGACCGGAATGTATGCTTACTTTCATTAGGTGCTTTCGGGGGATACATCACAGTAGGTTTCGACCATACTGTACCTAATATATCGGGCGAATATGATTTCAAGATATACGGGAATGCCGCCTATGACATATATGGCACCAATGAAGACAAACCCGGCGGAAGCGCAGAACCGGGCATCGTACTGGTTTCCAAAGACACCAATGGAAACGGACTTCCCGATGACGAGTGGTATGAACTGGCAGGAAGCGAATACAACTCTCCCTCCACCATCCGGAATTATGAAATCACCTATTACCATCCCGAACTGCCCGGAGACAATGTACAATGGACGGATAACCAAGGTGGTCAAGGAGAGATAAAAAGAAATGACTTTAATACCCAAGACTCTTATTATCCGCAATGGATAGAAGAAGACCGGATCACTTTCTCCGGAAGCCGCTTAGCCGACAATGCAGTAAACGAGCCACATCCTGACATGCCGGAACATTGGGTAGGCTATTGCTATGCTTGGGGATATGCCGACAATCACCCGAATGATACGGAATATTCTAAATTCAAAATCGATTGGGCAGTAGACAAAAACGGTAATCCGGTACATCTTGACGGAATTGATTTTGTAAAGATATACACGGCTGTCAACCAAGACTGCGGATGGACAGGAGAAATGTCAACAGAGATACAGGCGGTGGAAGACCTGCATTACAATAAATAGAAATATTTTATTATCAATAATTACATTTAAAAAACAACATGAGAAAATTAAATTCTTTTTTCAGCAAACTATGTATGGTAATGCTATTGGCATTACCAATGGTATTTGTATCTTGTGAAGATGATGATAATGAAACACCTCAAGATGAACTATCAATATTAGACTTGGGAATTGGTAACCATGCCCCAGAGTCCGGATTAACATTCACAATTGCCATTGATGAGTCCCTTACTATTACCCCTGTACTAAGTCAGGCAGAAAACATCTCATACGCATGGATTGTAGACGGTACAAAGGTATCAGATAAATCAAGCTATACATTCAATGCTGCCGAAGCAGGTATAGGTTCACACACTATCTTATATCGTGCCACTTATAAAACTGTTGAAGCCGAAGCAACCTTAACAATAAATGTTGCCCAAAACCGTAGTTTTTATGTAGTCAATGAAGGTCAAGCTAATGGTTCTATCTGTTTTTACGATAACGATGGAACATGGAACTACAACATCTATCAGGCAAGCAATGCCGATGAGAAACTGGGTACAACTTCAACGACAGCTGTATTCAATAACGGAAAAGTATACATCGTATCCAAAGATAATCCTTGTTTGGTAGAAGCCGATGCTGCCACTTTCAAGAAAACATCTTCTATAACCAAAGCTGTTATTGATGATAATCAAGCGTACAACTTTGCTGTCATCAATAGCACTACCGGCATCATTGCAACTGCCCGTGGAGCATATAAAATAACCATAAACCCATTACCAGCCGAAGGTACAAAAGCGGAAAAAGTAATAGACGGCTCTTGCAAAGACATGTATGTATCTGGAGATTATTTATTTATCATCGTAGACAATACTATTAAGGCATATAAATCGAGCGACCTCTCTTACATAAAAGATTTAGAAGCCGCTAATACAGGTTTTGCCAGAGCCAAAGACGGTTCCCTTTGGGCAGCTAACGAGACCCAATTGGCAAAAATAAATATCAAAAACCTAACATCTGAAACAATCGACTTGCCGGAAGGTTATGCAGTAAACTATAATAGTTTTGCATATACCCCTTCCTGTTTGTGTGCGTCAATTTCCGAGAACGCCTTATACTTTGTCAAAAAAGACGGATGGAATTCTAAAGATGCATACAAATACGATATCACTTCCGGAGACTTGAAAAAGATCATGACAGCACCGGAAAACTACTCTTTCTATGGTGCCGGACTGGCCGTTGCCCCTTTTACCGGAAATGTTTATGGTATATTTACGGAAGACGGATATGGTGATCACTATAAGAATAATAAAATTGTCATAGCAGACGGCATCAATGAAACGCCTCTTGAAATTATTGACTATTCCGGTTACTTCTGGTTCCCATCCAAAATTGTATTTAAATAAAATTCAATCATATTATAATCAGAGGGGAGTACCATATTCGTACTCTCCTCTTTTTATATCCGAATATCAAAATGTCATATGTTTATTGCATATTCCAAAGGTTTTCCTTAAATTCGACGAATAAAACCAAATATCTAAGAACATGGAATTACCTTTTGCAGAATCATGGAAAATCAAGATGGTAGAGCCTATCCGTAAAAGTACCCGTCAGGAACGCGAGCAATGGATAAAAGAGGCGCACTACAATGTATTTCAACTGAAAGCCGAACAAGTATACATCGACCTTATTACCGATTCCGGTACGGGTGCCATGAGTGACCGTCAATGGGCAGGAATGATGTTGGGAGACGAGAGCTATGCCGGCGCTTCTTCCTTCTTCAAACTGAAAGAAATGATCACCCGGCTCACCGGTTTCGAATATATCATACCAACCCATCAAGGACGCGCAGCCGAGAATGTATTGTTCTCCTATTTAGTTCATGAAGGAGACATCGTACCGGGAAATTCGCATTTTGATACTACCAAAGGACACATCGAAGGGCGCAAAGCCATAGCATTGGACTGCACCATTGACGAAGCCAAACAAACCCAATTGGAAATCCCCTTTAAGGGCAATGTAGACCCTGTCAAACTGGAAAAAGCATTGCAGGAACATGCCGACAAAATTCCCTTTATCATAGTAACCATCACCAACAACACAGCAGGCGGACAACCCGTTTCCATGCAAAACCTAAAGGAAGTACGCGCCTTGGCCGATAAATACAAAAAGCCAGTACTTTTCGATTCGGCACGTTTTGCCGAGAATGCCTATTTTATTAAAACACGGGAAGAAGGATATACCGGGAAAACAATCAAGGAAATCACACGGGAAATGTTCGATCTGGCCGACGGTATGACCATGAGCGCAAAAAAAGACGGTATCGTCAACATGGGAGGTTTCATTGCCACCCGCCACAAAGAATGGTACGAAGGTGCCAAAGGATTCTGTGTACAATTCGAAGGCTATCTTACTTATGGTGGAATGAACGGACGGGATATGAATGCCCTTGCCATCGGCCTGGACGAAAACACGGAATTCGATAATCTGGAGGCACGCATTCATCAAGTGCAATATCTGGCAAAAAAACTTGATGAATATGGTATTCCCTATCAACGTCCTGCCGGTGGGCACGCTATCTTCGTAGATGCCCCAAAGGTATTGACCCACGTCCCCAAACAAGAATTCCCGGCACAAACACTGACTGTTGAACTGTACCTTGAAGCCGGCATACGCGGATGTGAAATAGGTTATTTATTGGCAGATCGTGATCCGATAACCCACGAAAACCGTTTCAACGGATTAGACCTACTACGCCTTGCTATCCCACGTCGTGTTTACACCGATAACCACATGGATGTAATTGCCGCCGCACTCAAAAACGTATACGACCGCAGAGAAGAAATTACACGCGGCGTACGCATTGCATGGGAAGCTCCTCTGATGAGACACTTCACGGTGCAATTGGAAAGAATTGAATAATGTGCCAATTGGCACATTATTATTCATATTCGAAATACTCGAAATCGGCATGTGCTTTTGAACTGTCGGAAGTAGCAACAGCATATAATCCTAAAATAATTCCTGTAAAACCACCGGCAGTCTCCGTACTTACATAGCGCGTGTTCATTTTATCCAATTTGCGGAAATTCTTTCCATCCGTAGCATACTCAAACGAATAAAACTCATTGTTACCTTTTACACGAAGCTGAAAGTTTCCTTTATCGGTAACATTGGTCGTAATCATGTAATACGTACCGTCATTATAACGAATAGTAGGTGCATAGATACCGCCCCAGATGCTGGCCCCTTGAAGTGATACTTGCGAGGGACGGGTCAGACAATTACCGATCTGTTCCCAATGGATCAAATCTTTACTGTGGAATAACGGCACACCGGGGAAATACTGGAAACTGCTGGCGACCAGATAATAATCATCACCTACGCTACAAACACTCGGATCCGGATAAAAACCGGGAATAACCGGATTCTGATACCCTTGTTGATTTTGCGAAAAACAGGATAAGCTCAAAGCCAATCCTAAAAGTAGTGTCATTGTTTTCATAAATTTTGTGTTCAAATAGTTTTTATGTTTTATTTTAAGCATTGTGTCGTTGTCGTCCTACAAATATAGAACTTTTACTTTAAACCAACAAAGCTGAAGTTGATAATTCAACAAGTATAAGCAGGGACTGTTTTTCGAACCAATGAGGGACAATGAAGACAGGGAGATAGCCACACCGGACATTACGCACTGTATATCAAATCATTAACTATCAATTTCATAAACAAATGAACCAATATTCTTAGCCTGTAAGAATACGTATTTAATACTGTGTTAAATACAATCTTTTGTTGGCAAGAATACGTTTCTTTACAGGCAAAGAATTAATGTTTTGCGACAGAAGAAACAACATGCCGGAAACGGAATTAACAATGTTAAAATCAGACGTGCTATTTTCTCACTATATCATACCACCCGGTAATCGTATCCCTTTAAAGATTGTACTCTAATATTTAAGAAGAAAATTTAAACATGCCCTTAAAAATCAAAACAGAGTGCCCTGATTTACAAATTTCCGGAGAACAAACAAACAAAACCTCCGGATAAACTGTTTATTAAGATATAAATTAAACAATTAATGAAGAAAATTATGACAGAGGAATATGAACTCATTGATAATGAAGAAAGCCGTAGATACGAATTCCGTATCGATGGCCATATAGCCAAAATAGAATATATAAAAACTCCGAACGGAGAAATCTACCTGACTCACACAGAAGTCCCTCGTGCATTGGGAGGTAAAGGAGTCGGTTCTCAATTAGTTGAAAAAGCATTGAAGGACATTGAACAAAAAGATTTACGCCTTGTGCCACTTTGTCCGTTCGTTGCCGGCTACATTCATAAACATTCGGAATGGAGACGCATTGTGATGAAAGGTTTTCATATTCAATAAAAAAATAATAAACATGGGAAAGAAAATAGAATATACAAATGGCGAAATGACCATTATCTGGCAACCGGAGCTTTGCCAGCATGCAGGTATCTGCGTAAAAATGCTACCGAACGTATACCATCCCAAAGAAAGGCCATGGGTACAGATAGAAAACGCGACCACAGAGGAACTGATCGCACAGATCAGAAAATGCCCTTCGGGAGCACTCAGTTACAAAATGAATAAAGAGAAAGAAAACCAAGAAGATGGATCCAAACCTTTATAAATATCGGTAATAAAAAAAAGTCGTATCAACTCTACTTTTGAATAATGATACGACTTTTTTATGCCTATCAGTTACAATCTGCAACTTTTCAGAGTGTTCTTTTGGGGATACACAAAGTTCGTATCTGTCTTCGTCCGAAAATCACCCTTAGCCGTGTTGAAACGATAAGCAAAGCCAATCCCTTCATTTTCAGAAACCGGTCTCAAAACTATCAATCGTGTTCTACCATGTTTTGCTGTCGACTTATACGTTTCTCCCTCCTGAAAAGAGGAAGTTCCGCTTAGGCGGGTAAAAGTGAGAGCAACCGTAAACGGAGAATACGATGTATTGTCTGCATAAAAAGTAACTTCTCCCTTTGCAGAACGTTCATGAGAGACAGTGACCGGAGCATTCTGAGACTGGACCATCTCACCGGTATCCAAAAAAGAAGACCCAAATAATATTTCAAATTCATGTTATCTCATTTTTTATCAATCAATACTCCAAGTCATTACAAACTCAGGGTGAAGCAAATAATGTATCCGAAAACTACGCTTCTGTTCGGTTCTATATTCATGAGCGGTAAAATCGCCCTGCTCTTGAAGCAAAAAAGGTTCTATATGTAAATGTTGGCGAAAATCGACCCCGTCCGTATCCATACATTTAAACATCACCTCCTTAGCAGACCAATGCAATAAAAGACTCCAGGTAGCATCTTCTTTATAAAGACGAACCGATTCATCCTCCCGCATATATTTATGGGCCACTCTGTGTACCCGTTGTCCGTACTGCTCGATATCGATGCCTACCGGCACTTTATCACTCAGAATAACCGACACATAACCTTTCGTATGGGAAATGCTGATGAAATATGAATAATCCGCCAGATACGGTTTCCCACTCGGCTGATAACAGACTTCCTTATGTTCTCCCAATAGGCGAAACAGCAACGCACGGACGGAAAGCCACTCCAACCGGCGATGAGAAGCGACAAAACGCTGCACTTCCCGTTCATAATATTCCCGCTCCGGAAGCAGATCAAGCAAAGTATCTACAGATTCATCCATTTTCCAGACACCCCACCGATACAAAGGTTCTTTATGAGAAAGAAACAATGCCATAATTATGCATCCTCATCCGACGGAGGTTCATTGATAGTAAACTTTACCTTCAAAATACGGCGGTTATCCATCTCCAGTACTTCAAAATCATAATTCAGATAAGAAACCTTTTCATGAAGTGCGGGAAACTCCCCTTTTATCTCGAGCAGAAGTCCGGCTAACGTATCGGCATCACCGGCCATCCTTTCGAAATCATCTTCATCCAACTTCGTGATTTTATAAAAATCGGTCAATTGGGTTTTAGCTTCAAATATCCAAGTATGATCATTCAATACCACATAAGTACGTTCTTCGTCATCGTATTCGTCATGAATCTCACCTACAATCTCTTCAATGATATCTTCCATGGTCACAATGCCGGAAGTTCCTCCGAATTCATCGACAACAATAGCAATGTGTATTTTATTGGCTTGAAAATCACGTAAAAGATCATCTATCATTTTTGTCTCAGGCACAAAATAGGCCGGACGTATCAGCGATTGCCAGCGAAAAGTATCCCCTTTATTCACATGGGGCAAAAGGTCTTTTATATAAAGTACCCCTTTAATATTATCACGAGAACCGGAATAGATGGGAATTCGTGAATAGGCATTCTCCACAATACACTTCATCACATCCTTGAAAGAGGTACGTATATCCAAATCGACTACGTCGAGACGTGAAGTCATTACCTCTTTGGCTGTTTCTCCACCAAAACGAATGATACCCTCAAGTATATTATTCTCTTCAGTAAGTTCGGCTTTATCCGTCAGTTCCAATGCCTGTGAAAGTTCATCGACTGAGATATTATGATTCTTACGCGTAAAACGCTTATTCAGAAAAGTTGTGGAACGCACGAGAAGGGCAGAAACAGGACGGAAAACTTTCCGTAAAACATAGATACCCGGAGCTGCAAAACGACAGAACACCAACGTTTTCTGTGCTGAATAAATCTTAGGCATGATCTCACCGAAAAGCAGCAACAGGAATGTAAGAATCACCGTCAAAATCAAGAACTCCGCAAGCGCTGAATGAAAAACAAAAACATTCATAAAGAAGAAATTGCAAAGCATGATGATGGTAACATTCACAAAATTATTAGTGATCAGCACGGTTGCCAGCAAACTTTCGGAATCTCCAAGCAAACTACTGATTTTTTCATCGGAAGGATGATTACGCTCGTCTATTTCATTGAGATCGGAAGGAGATAATGAGAAAAAAGCAATCTCCGATGCGGAAGCGAAACCGGAGGCGAGCAGAAGCACACCGGCTAAAACGATAGCTACAATTGCCGAAAAAGAAGGTGGGTTTACAGTTATACCATTAAAAATATCTGCCAACTGGCATAAATAAGCGTCTGGGTCCAAAATCTTGGTTTTTAGTTAAACAATTATTGATATGGATGAAAGTTGAAAACCTTATCAGTTGAAAATTGAGGATTTAAAACAAGTAGTTGAAAATTATCAATATCATCATGCCGTATAGCAATTTTCAACTTTCAACAGATGAGGTTTTTAACTATTCATTATTTTTTTTAAAACGGCAAATCATCTGCCGGATTATTCTGTATAGGGGCAGTCTGCGATTGTTGCGTCTGCTGAATTTGTGACTGATTTACAGGTTGTTGTACAGAAGAAGTTGGTGAAATACCACCGGAAGATCCACTTTTGGGTGTTAGCATCTCAAAATAATCCACATATACTTCTGTCACATAACGAGTAGCACCCGCCTGATCTGTATAAGTACGTGTCCTCAATTTCCCTTCCACATACAGTTTATCACCTTTATGCAAATATTTATCCACAATTTCAGCCCAACGATTAGAAGCTACAATATTATGCCATTCCGTTCTTTCCGGCACTTGAGTACCATTAGCTAAGGTATAAGCACGATCTGTCGTTGCCAGAGAAAAAGTAGCAACAGCCGATCCGGAATCAAAATATTTCACTTTAGGATCTTGACCGACATTTCCTAACAATATCACTTTATTAACTGACATATTATTCTATATTTATATTATTTTGTGCCAAAATTAAATAGAAATACAACACGAAACAAGTTTTTATACATATTTCTCCAGAAAGGCATGTATCAGTTTTGGCACGGCATATTGCTCTAATTCACTCGTTTTTATCTTTAAATACGATGAGAAAGATTTTGTTTTTTCCGGCAGAACAACTTCATAAAAATTAGCATAAAGAACCCGGTGCGATAACACATGTTTCACATTTCGGCAGATGGAACGAACCACCGGCACTTCCTCCTTATCAAACAATTTTATAAATTCCGGAAGCGCCAACAACTCTTCTTCCGTAACAGATGATGCTGTCTCTATCAAAGGCAGTTCGAAAAGATTTTTCCAAATATCGTTTCCCGTCCGTTTATTAATAAAAGTACAGGCACCCGCGCGTACATATATATAGTTCAAAAAACGTTCTGTCGTCTTCGTTTTATGTTGCTTTACAGGAAGCTGTGCTACCATACTTTTTGACAAAGCCATACAACTGCCGGCCAAAGGGCAAAAAAGACAAGCGGGATTCTGCGGAGTACACTGTATAGCCCCAAAATCCATGATTGCCTGATTATAGACAGCCGGCCGCGATTTATCCAAAAATTCTCCAGCCAATGAAGCAAACAGCTTTTTACCTTCAGTGGAATCGATCGGTGTTTCAATACCCAAATAGCGGGAAAGTACCCGGTAAACATTTCCATCGACCACCGCATAAGGCATATTATAAGCAAAAGAGCAAATAGCGGCAGCCGTATACTCTCCCACCCCTTTCAAAGCTAATACTTCGGGATAAGTTTTAGGAAACACACCGTTCATGCTACGGGCCGCCGCATGAAGATTGCGTGCACGTGAATAATATCCCAATCCCTGCCAAAATTTCATCACCTCATCTTCATCGGCTTCGGCAAGTGACGTCACATCCGGAAAACGTTTAATAAAACGTATAAAATAATCATATCCCTGAACCACTCTCGTCTGTTGCAAAATGATTTCTGAAATCCATATCAGATAAGGATCAGAAGACTCCCGCCAGGGCAATTCACGCTTATGTTCGCGATACCAATTAATCAATATTTCACTGAAATTATTCATCCAAACAATGTATCAATATAATCACTAAAATACCTCCTTCCCCCTTTCTGAGATACCTCACAAACAGCTAATACACTATCATATCGACAGATTGAAGTATTTATTTCATGCAAAAGTAGCTCTTTTTTAATCTAACAAAACTTAAGGAAGAGACTTTTTTCTAAAATTGTTCAGAATATATTTTTTTGAGTGCTTAAAAAGCTATATATTTGCAGTCCAAAAAATTAGAAAGAACATAGTAATAATATTTTTTTTAAGGAAAAATGACTAAAGCAGATATTGTAAACGAAATTGCAAAGAACACCGGAATTGACAAAGTGGCAGTATTGACAACTGTTGAAGCGTTTATGGACGCAGTGAAAGATTCTTTGGCGAAAGATGAGAATGTTTACCTTCGTGGGTTTGGTAGCTTCGTAGTGAAAAAAAGAGCTCAGAAAACAGCTCGTAATATTTCCAAGAATACTACAATTATCATCCCTGAACATAATATTCCGGCATTTAAGCCAGCGAAGACATTTACAATCGCCGTAAAGAAATAATAAACAAGAGTATTAACCATAAAAATTTCAAGCTATGCCAAGCGGAAAAAAGAAAAAAAGACATAAAATGTCTACGCACAAGCGTAAAAAAAGACTAAGAAAGAACAGACATAAAAGCAAAAAGTAATTTTTAGTCTGATCTGGACAAAAATAAGGAACAAACTTGTGAAGCGAATGTCTTTCGAGTTTGTTCTTTGTTTAAATGCCCGATTCCAATGAACAAGATTCAAATTCATTTGTTCATTTTTTAAAACCAAATAATTAGGAAACAATTGTGACAAGCGAATTAGTAGTAGACGTACAACCCAAAGAAGTATCCATCGCCCTACTCGAGGACAAGAGCCTGGTGGAACTTCAAAGCGAAGGAAGAAATATCTCCTTTTCGGTGGGTAATATGTATTTGGGGCGTGTCAAGAAATTGATGCCCGGCCTAAATGCCTGCTTCGTGGACGTTGGTTACGAGAAAGATGCTTTCCTTCATTATTTAGACCTGGGTCCTCAATTCAATTCACTCGAAAAGTTCGTAAAGCAAACTTTAAGCGACAAGAAAAAGCTAAATTCAATTTCTAAAGCAACCCTGCTTCCCGACCTGGACAAAGACGGCACAGTAGCCAATACGCTAAAAGTAGGACAAGAAGTAGTGGTGCAGATTGTAAAGGAACCGATCTCAACAAAAGGACCGAGACTTACTTCCGAACTTTCATTTGCCGGAAGATATTTAGTACTGATCCCTTTCAATGATAAGGTTTCTGTTTCACAAAAAATTAAATCGAGCGAAGAACGCGCCCGCCTTAAGCAACTACTAATGAGTATCAAACCGAAAAACTTCGGTGTGATTGTTCGTACGGTAGCCGAAGGAAAACGTGTTGCCGAACTCGACGGAGAACTTAAAGTATTGCTCAAGCACTGGGAAGAAGCTATCACCAAAGTACAAAAAGCCACCAAATTCCCGACGTTGATTTATGAAGAGACAAGCCGTGCCGTAGGACTATTGCGCGACCTCTTCAATCCTTCTTTTGAAAATATTTACGTCAATAACGAGGCGGTGTACAATGAGATCAAAGACTACGTTTCACTTATCGCCCCCGACCGGGCAGACATCGTAAAACTGTACAAAGGGCAACTTCCCATTTACGACAATTTCGGTATCACCAAACAGATCAAATCATCTTTTGGCAAAACAGTATCCTACAAGAGTGGTGCCTACTTGATTATTGAGCACACTGAGGCGCTTCACGTAGTAGACGTGAACAGCGGTAACCGCACCAAGAATGCCAACGGGCAGGAAGGTAACGCACTCGAAGTAAACCTGGGAGCCGCCGACGAGCTGGCACGCCAATTAAGATTGAGAGATATGGGGGGTATCATAGTCGTAGACTTCATTGACATGAATGAAGCGGAAAATCGCCAAAAGCTTTACGAACGTATGTGTACCAACATGCAGAAAGACAGGGCACGCCACAACATTCTGCCGCTCAGCAAATTCGGCCTGATGCAGATTACAAGGCAGCGTGTACGTCCGGCTATGGATGTAAATACGACCGAAACCTGCCCCACCTGCTTTGGTAAAGGCACGATCAAGTCGTCTATCCTGTTCACAGATACATTAGAGAGTAAAATTGATTACCTGGTCAATAAATTGAAGATAAAGAAATTCTCGTTACACATCCACCCGTACATCGCTGCGTACGTCAATCAGGGACTCGTTTCTCTGAAACGCAAGTGGCAGATGAAGTACGGATTCGGCATTAAGATCATTCCGAGTCAGAAGCTCGCTTTCCTGGAATACGTATTCTATGATTCCAACGGAGAGGAGATCGACATGAAGGAAGAAATCGAGATTAAGTGATAGAAGAAAGGCAGCTGAACAGGTTGCCTTTCTTTGTTATACCAAGAATTACATAACACCACCACTCACATGAGAAAACACATATTTACAGTCGTTGCCTGCATATGGGCAGGAGTTTTAACCGCACAGAACCAATCCACTCAAATCCCCCGGGGAATGGTCGACGTAAACAAAGTCACCGACCTTACATTAGACAGCCTGAACAAAGCAAACACGGTAAGACCGAAAGCCGGTTCTTCACGCAAAGGAAACAACCCTGTATTGTTTCTGGTAGGAAACTCTACCATGCGTACCGGCACACTTGGCAACGGCAACAACGGACAATGGGGATGGGGATATTTCGTAGGACAATATTTTGATGAAAACCGCATAACCGTAGAAAATCATGCATTAGGAGGTACAAGCAGCCGCACTTTTTATAACCGTTTATGGCCGGATGTGCGTAAAGGATTAAAGCCCGGAGACTGGGTAATCGTTGAACTCGGACATAATGACAATGGCCCTTTTGACGAAGGAAGAGCACGTGCCAGTATACCGGGAACAGGTAAAGACTCCCTACTTGTCACCATCAAAGAAACCGGTATCCGGGAAACCGTATACAGCTATGGTGAATACATGCGCCGCTTCATAGCCGACACCAGAGCTGCCGGTGCCAATCCCGTACTCTTATCGCTCACTCCGCGCAATGCCTGGACAGCCGATGGAAAACGCATCGTACGAAAAGACGACTCTTTCACTCCCTGGATAAAAGCAATATGCAAAGAGCAGAAAGTACCGTTCATCGATCTTGAAGATATCACAGCAAATAAGTTCGAACGTTTCGGTAGGGAGAAAGTCAACTACATGTTTTACCTCGATAAGATACATACCAGCGAGTTCGGTGCACAAATCAATGCCGGATCGGCTGCCGAAGGTATCGCATCCTGTAAAAAACTGGAATTAAAAAAGTACCTCAAGCCATTGCAGACGCCTGTTGTAAATGGATTAAAACGTAAGAAAGGCAAACCTGTTATTTTCTTTACCGGAGACTCTACCGTAAAGAATGCCGATAAAGAAGAGGATGGTATGTGGGGATTGGGAAGCGTAGCCGGCTGTGCTTTCGACACTACAAAAGTTACACTCATGAATTGTGCTGTTGCCGGCCGCAGTACCCGTACTTATCTTGACGAAGGACACTGGGACAGGGTATACAACAGCATACAACCGGGAGATTATGTATTTATCCAGTTCGGACATAACGACATAGGAGATATAAACACAAAAAAAGCGCGGGGAGTAATCCGTGGAACAGCAGACACCAGTCATGTTTACCGGATGGAAGCAACCCGAAAATACAAAGTCGTCTACTCCTTCGGATGGTACCTTCGCAAATTCGTAGGCGATGTGCGCGAAAAAGGAGGTATCCCTGTTCTGGTAAGTCTAACTCCACGCAACCGATGGAAAAACGGAAAAATAGAACGACGGAACGATACATATGGAATATGGATGCGGGAAGTGGCCGAACAAACCGGCGCCCTGTTTATCGATCTGCATAACCTCACGGCCGATTATCTGGATAAGGAGGGACAGGAAAAAGCCGCTGCTTACTATAATCATGACCATACACACACCTCTAAAAAAGGTGCGGAACTAAACGCCAAGATGCTGGCCAAAGGGCTCAAAGAGGCCAATTGTCCATTGGCAAAATCTATCAAGCTTATAACATATTGATCTATTTGGCCGATTTTTTCCGTAAATATTAAAACAAACAATTCCCACGGACAATAATGTTTATATCCAAAACTTTATTATCCATGGAAACCATTAAACGTCATTATCTTTTTCCGGTACAGACTGTAACATTTACAGATGTGACAACATTTATTTTCTTTGCCTGGTCACCGTATGCAATACGTTACCTTTCTTATCAATCATGCGCAATTCCAGTTTCTCTGAACTAACCGTAACAATAGAAAAGCCCGGATCAGAACTACAGAAAACCGTTCCTTCAATCGGCTTCACTTTACGCGCCAATGAACCAGCCGAATTAGTGACATAATCAATATTGCTTCCCGGGACACGTATATGTTGGAAATTGTGGATATGTCCGCAAATGTACATGTCTACTTTATGTTTTTGAAGAACCGGATCAAGACGCGCCTGCATATCAATGCGTTCGCTATCCGACTTCGAAGTCTCCGCATAAATGGGATGATGTCCGGCTACGATCACCCAGTCCTCACTGGCAACAGTCAATACAGAGTCTATCCATGCCAGTTGTTTCTGATAATCCTGCTTACAAGCATCAGGATATTGCTCACTGTCCTGACGATACTTATCGATCATCGGAGCCGTATCTACCCAAACCACACGCAATGTAGTCCCTTTTTCTTCAAATGTCTTAGTATAATAACGGGCAGGCATCTCCCAACGGCGACTCACCTTACTATAATCCAATACTGCCTGCGTATTACCACGATATTCGTGATTACCCAACAGAGGAAACCAGTCTATCATTAATTCGGGATGCGAGTAAATAAGTTCATAATTTGTCATCCACAAAGGATCATTCACACTTTGTACCCCCTCAAAATGATGTACATCACCCGTAGCAAGAATAAATTCAGGACCTACCTCTTCGGCCATTATCCCCATTAATTCAGCAATAGGTTTCTGATCGTAATATCCGTTACGTCCCAAATCATTGGCTACGTAAAAATTCAATTTATCCTCAAAGACAGAATAATCGGTGATCTGAGCACCAGCCCAATTACTTATAATCAACAGGGCAAGAAAAAATAGATTTCTAATTTTCATACTTTTAATATAATATATTATTGAAAACGCTGCAAAGGTAATGGTTTTCCATCGCAATGACTTTTACCAAAAAACGACAAAACAATTACATTTCTATTACACCATACCGGCATCCTGTTTGGTAATAAAAATGAAATATTCCTGCAACAGTGATGAAATTCATGCCCTCTACTTTTGCACCGGAAAAACAAAGGTTAAACATTCTTTATGAAATTAAAAGCAGCTATCAGTTTACTCCTACTATTATCGTTTGGTGCAAATGCCAGAGAAATTAAAGGTAAAATCAGAGATTCAAAAACAGGGGAGGAAATTATCGGAGCCTCCATCATAGTAAAAGAAAACCCTACAAAAGGTGTAGTCAGTGGACTGGATGGAAGTTTCAACCTTTCAGTACCCCATGAGAAATTTACAATCATATGTACATATGTAGGCTATAAGCGTTATGAACTCCAGATAGAACAAAAAGACTCGGAAATAGAGATCCCATTAGATAGCGATGACATTCTACTGGAAGGTGTCACTATCACTGCCCGTAATCCGGGACGCACCGAAGCCGGAGCACGTGCCATTGAAAAACAGGCAATGAACGTGGTGAATGTAATGAGCGCAAAAGCCATCGAACTCTCTCCGGATATTACGGTAGCCAATGTCATACAGCGTATGTCGGGAGTAACCATTGAACGTAATAGCAGCGGAGAAGGACAATATGCCATCCTTCGGGGGATGGACAAACGATATAACTATACGTTAGTAAACGGAGTAAAAATACCGAGTCCGGATAATAAAAACCGCTTTGTACCACTTGATATTTTTCCTTCAGAAATGCTCGACCGTCTGGAAGTGACCAAATCACTCACCGCCAACCTTGAAGGCGACGGAATCGGCGGAGCTGTCAACCTTGTAATGAAAGACGCTCCGTCGGAACGTCAGTTCACGGTCAATCTTTCCACAGGGTACAATGCAATGTACCTCGGGCGAGACTTCCAATCGTTTGCTCATAATGACATTTCTTCAAAATCTCCTTATGAAGCGGCAGGATTTCCCAAAAACTATAAAGTCACCATGAAGGATTTCACTACCGACAATCTCCATATGACATGGAAACGTCCGTTACCCGACCTTACTGCCGGCCTCTCCTACGGAGATCGTTTTTTCAACGAACGGTTAGGTATTATGCTGGCTGGAAGCTACCTAAATACCTATCGCGGCAAAGAAAGCGAACTTTATTATCAACCGGGGAAAACGCGTAACGGCATCGAATACAGGAATTACTCCACACAACAGACCCGTATCGGCGCGCATGCCAATCTCGACTATGACTTTAACCGCAATCATAAACTGACCTGGTACAACGGCTATATGGATATGGACGAAGCCGAAGTACGTGATGGCTCGGACGATCAAGACCGTGCCATCCGGATGAAATGGGTTCATCAATACATATACAACTCTACGTTGAGGGGAGAACATCTCTTTTTGAATGATGGCACATTGAAGCTGAACTGGTCGGCTGTCTACTCAAAAGCGTACAATGAAACCCCGGACAATGCCGAAATATTCCTCATCGGTTCGCACGTAGCATCCTCCGGTGCAGCTACACGCCGTTGGGAGCACAACTCAGACAAAGACCTCGCAGGATATATCGACCTCTCTTATAAATGGAAAACCGGCAGCAACAGCGTATTGGATTTCTTGGCCGGAGGTATGTATCGTGACAAGAAACGTGACAGTTTTTTTAATGAATATACATTCAACTCCGCTACAAGTTCGGGTAATCCGCAATATATCGACAAAGACTGGCATAACTTTGATGAAATACAGTTCACGCCACGTGCTTACGGAAATATCAGCGACCCGTTAAACTATGATGCAACTGAAAAAGTCGGGGCCGGATATGGTATGGTGAAATATACAATCAGTCAATGGGAACTTATTGCCGGCGTACGTATAGAACATACCGATCAAGGATATACTTTAAAGTTTCCTACGGAAAACGCCGCTCCCGAAGGTAACCAACGCTATACCGACATATTACCCAGCTTTCATGCCAAATATGCAATACATTCCAATGGAAACCTGCGTTTCTCCTATGCACGGGCCATCAACCGGCCCAGTTTTTTTGAAATCGTACCCTACTCCATCATCAATGAAGACTATAAGGAGAAGGGAAATCCCGAGCTAAAGCATACCGTAGCTGATAATATCGACCTGCGTTATGAATTCTTTCCCCGATCATCCGAACAAATCATGGTAGGACTGTTCTATAAAAATATCAAAGACCCGATCGAATATGGTCTACTCAATGAAGGACAGGATACCTATTACAAACCAATGAATTTTGGTACGGCCAACAATTGGGGATTGGAAGTGGATATTTTAAAATACTTCAACTGGCTGGGTATCAAAGCCAACTACACCTATACCTATTCTAAAATAACAACAGAAAAACGTGTAATGCAGGGGTCGGAAGTAACTACCACCACCCAATCACGCCCTTTATTCGGACAAGCAGCTCATGTAGCCAATATCTCTTTTCTATTGAAAGACAGCAAACACGGATGGGAAGGACAGTTAGCCATGGGATACACCGGCAAACGATTAAGCGATATCTCCAATTGGGCAGACAACGATATCTGGGAAAAAGGATATACTCAACTGGATGCTTCAATTGAAAAAACACTGCCACGTGGTTTCTGTCTTTTCCTGAAAGCATCTAACTTACTCAACATACCGGTATTACGCTATGTACACCAAAGCGAACGTACCGCAAATGTAGATAGCGAACGTGATAACAGTAATCTGGTGGAACGTAAATCATGGCATGGACAGTCACTGATGATCGGAGCACGTTTCAGGCTCTGACCTTTCACCCCAAAACAGATTAAACACTCATTATCCATTATTAAAAAATTACTCATTAACCAATATTCATTCAATTATGAAACTAAAACATTATTTTATTTATGCAGTCCTGATGGCTATGACCTGGACTGCCTGTAGCGACGACAATGATATCAAAGGTAATAATGATGAGGAACAGGGAACAACCGAAAACGTATCAGGAGAAGTGGAAGGTATCTGGGAAGCCCATTCAACCATCAACGTAACGGGACACCTCACCGTACCTGCCGGCAAATCACTAACCATCGAAGAAGGGGTACAGGTTATATTCAGCACGGATGGTGTAGGAGCCAATCACGCCCCCATCGAATTTACCGTTGACGGCAACCTTTATTGTAAAGGTACAATTACAAACCCTATACGTTTCTCCATAACCGAAGAACTACGTACACACAATAATATTTTCAACGAAGATGCCATGTGGGGTGGTATCGTGGCAACAGCCAATTGCGCAGAGATGCTGATTGACCATACCATCATCGAATATACCGGTGGGCAAGTAATAACAGGTTCTCCTGCAGCCAACAGAGAAGAATACACTGCCGGTGACGATGCATATCCGCAAATTACAACAAATAATATAAACGGACGTTATGTCATCACCAACTCCATCCTGCGCAACGGCTGGTCGGACGGTATCTACATGATGGGAGGTAACGCCATTATTGCCAACAACATCTTTGCTGCCAACGGTTTTGATGGTGCTGAAGCTGTAAATGTAAAATGTGGTTGTGTAGCAGATGTAGCGGGCAATGTAATGTTCAGTCCTAACACCAATGGTTTGAAACTGTCGAGTTCCGGTCAGAGCGAAACACGAAAACAGGCCAAAATACAAGCTTACAACAATACTATCATAAATGCAGGATGGCGCCGCGACGGAGAAAAAGGCGGTTGTGTATATGCAGAAAAGAATGTTTTGGCCAATGTATTCAACAATCTAATGGTAAACTGTAAGTTCCGTGCTCAAACTCCTTCTTACAATCTGCCCAACGATCCGGAAGAGGGTTATGCCTCAGCTTCTGTCATCGATTACAATTACTATGCTTCAGGCAATCAAAAAAGTGATATCGTATTCAACGGCGAAAAAGAGAGTGGCGTAGCCTATGCTTGGGAAGGCTACAATTATGCACACAAAAGCTACTATCAAGGCGTTGTCGATGCCCACAGCATCATCGCTACCCAAACAGATTCCAAAGATCCGAAGTTTGTGAATTTTGACATCAATAGCACAAAACTTACTTCGTACGATTACAATGACAATTGGGATTTCCATGTACAATCCGGTTCTCCCGTATTGTCGGGTGCAGCTTCCGCTTCCGAGACTTTTGCAGCTCCATACTTCGGTACGACCGGACTAAGCGTAGGTGGAAAAACATATACCTCACCAGCCGTACAAGCTCACTTTGGTGCGTACGGTACAAAATAAAAACGCCAATAACTTCGGATAATCTTGATATACCTCTGGTTATAATAATACTATACCCTAAAAGTTTTATATCTAACTTTTAGGGTATAGTTTTTTCGATATATCATCTATTACGTTCTCTCGCCAGCTACACTGTCTTTCTAAATGAATGCCTTCCTGCTCTATACACTCTTTATCCAAACCGGATTTTTTATAAAAAGATGCTGTCTCTCACATTTTACACTAACATTATTAACATAGATAATTAACAATAGATTTTTATTATATAAAGGTATATGTTTTTCCATATGAAGAATATACACTTTTGCATAGTAAAAGTATATCGTTAACACAATCAAAAATACATACTCTTATGTAATATAAAAAATTACTTTTTACTTGTTAAGAATCAACACATTACATATAAACAACAGAAATCTGTCAATATGAAATGTCCAATACAGACAATAACGAAGTTACTTAATTGACAAGTATAAATAAAGCATCCCTCCAATTCAAAAAGTTCTTTCTAACTTCTAAAATAGAAATTTCGCCTATTAAATTATTATATATCAATAGAATAAATAACAACTATTCTCCGTATACAAGAATACGTTATTAACATGGTTACAATATACCTAACGATAAATTAGGATATATGTAACGGGGCAGTACGTATATTGGTATTTTCCTTACAAAGCCAATCGGTAGATTTCTTTACTGTCTTCTTTTGTCAACTTCACATAATTGCCTACCAACTCGCCTTTATTTCGATGAAGACTATCGGCCAGACGGTCAATATCCGGATGCTCAATACCCAACTCTCTAAAAGTAACAGGCAAACCAATGAATTTGAAAAAAGCTCTCAACCGGGCAATCCCTTCCAAAGCAACCGCTTTTTTATCATCTGCTTCCGGAACACCCCATACACGAACAGCATATTGAACGATCTTATCCATATTGTGTTCTGTCATCCAAGTCATCCAGGCAGGGAAAATTACGGAAAGGCCGGCACCATGAGTCACATTGTAAATGGCACTGATCTCATGCTCCAGAAAGTGAGAAGCCCAATCTTCTTCACAACCGACTCCACATGTACCATTGTGGGCAATAGTTCCACACCACATCAAGTTGGCGCGGGCACCGTAATTCTCCGGTTCTTTCATCACCGTAGACGCTTCTTTGATAATAGCAAGAAGGGTTCCTTCACAAAGACGATCAGCGATTTCCACCTCCTTCGTGTTGGTGAAATAACGTTCCATGATATGCGCCATCATATCGGCAATGCCACAAGCCGTCTGAAAAGGGGGAAGCGTATAGGTAAGTTCGGGGTTCATCACCGCAAAAACAGGACGCAACAGTTCGGGCACACGGAGACTAAGTTTTTGTAAGCCATCAACTTTAGTGATAACGGTATTACCGGAACCCTCGCTACCGGCGGCAGGAATGGTAAGCACTACCGCTACTTTCAGAGCTTTCGTCACTTTGGCCTTACCAATATAGAAATCCCAAAAATCACTGGGATAAGGAACGCCGGCAGCTATCGCTTTGGCAGTATCTATCACCGATCCACCGCCTACAGCCAACAAAAAATCGACTTTTTCACTCCGACAGAGATCGATACCTTCGTACACTTTGGTATCGATCGGATTGGGCTGTATGCCACCCAACATGCAGTACTCGATTCCAGCTCCTTTCAGTGAACTTTCCACACGTGACAATAAGCCACTGCGTATCACCGAACCGCCTCCATAAACAATCATCACTTTCTTAGCACCATACTTAACAGTCAAAGCGCCTGTTTGCGCTTCCGTATCTTTACCGAATACAAATTCGGTGGGACTGTAAAAGATAAAATTATTCATCGACTTCTGTTTTTTAAATTATCTATTTCACCTCCATCCGATGTAAAAATCACACTGCATGGCTTCTCTTCCTTTGAGAAAAAGGAGTACCTGCCAGAAAAAAGTGTAAGGCAAACAATAATAACTTCTCCAATTAAAAGAGAGCCTGTTACAAAATGTCCAGCAGTTCTTTCAAGGAAGTGATGCAGGACACATCTTCGGTTACATCAGCCATAGAAGGACACCCTTTCACCACCTGACACCCCAAAGACAAAGCCGGAAGAATATCGTTCTTCACCGAATCGCCTATCACGACCACCTCGTCCGGAGCAAATCCGGCACGGTCGATAGCCAACTTCCACAAAGCAGCATCCGGTTTGCGGATTCCTTCCAGTGTAGAATCGGTTATTGAAGAGAAATAAGATACGATACCCAAATCGGTTACTATCTTCTTCAAATTACCATAATAATTGGATACCAACAACAATGTATACCGTTTTGACAACGGTTCCAACACCTCTTTCGAAAGAATCACATAACGGGAAGAAAAATCAGTCACAAGACGTGCCGCACGCTCCGGCAGTTCTTCCCTGTTCTCTTGCGTATCCGGCAGAATCCCCCTTCTGATCAGATCATCAAATTGCAGACGGGTTTTGAAAGACTGTGTTTCAAGCAATGAATGTGAGGGTTTCACCAGTTGCAGACGCTCCATCATCTGTTCGGCATACACATAAGAGTCTCTGAAATTCTCTCCCGTAAGCGGTAAGTGCAACTCCTCGCCATAGAGCTTCAGATAAATCTTCATCCAATGCATAAACGGCGAATCGAGTGTACCGCCAAAATCAAAAGCCAGCGCTTTTACTTTTTCCGTATGTATCATTTTTTATTTCCTATTTTCATTAATGCAAGACCGATAACGATCCAGAACAACTCACGTACCCGTGTGATAAGTGCCGCATACACACCATAGGCTCCCGATAGGGAAAGTCCTCCCACTGCCAAAGCAAAACCACCTTCGCGCCCTCCCAACTGCATGGGAAGGAAAAACAGCAAATTGGCCAGCAAGGAAGAAAAAGCCACGATGAGGATACAGTTTACAAAACTGACATTTGTAGTCAGCACATTCAGAATGAGCCATACTTCCAGACAACTGACGATTCTCGCCGAATATTCCAAAAACAAAGCACTGTAAAAAGTACTCTTTTTCTGCTGATGAAGCAAAGCAATCTGTTTATCTATATTTTCAAGTTTCTCCTTATGGGTTTCCGAGAAACGAATGACACGGTGCTTCAAAAAAGGGATGTGGCTTCCCATACGTACACATGCCACCGCCATGCCATGACGATATCCTTTCACAAACAGAGTGCCGAGAAACAGGCAGAGAGCGGTTATCAATCCCAAAACAATCCCCATCTCCCAACTTACCGGATAAACACAGACATAAATAAATACGGAACTGAGCCACAGCAGGAAATGCGAAAAGATATGCATCATCACGTAGAGAATGACCGACGAAGTAGCCCTTTCCATCCCTACAAACGGAGTCAGCTCCATGATCCGGTAAGGCTCTCCTCCCATCAGTCCCACCGGAGTGACATAATTGAGGGCAAATCCCGAAACCGTAAACTTATACAACTGCATAAAACCCAACGGAGAGGTTTTTCCTCCACTCCGGAGAATGATATACCACGAAAGGGTATTTATCAAGTAGATAAACAGCCAAAGTAATAAAACCAACGGAAGGTAAAAACCGGCACGCCTTAAATTATTCAGCAAATCATCGTACGACACATCGAACGTGAAAAGCATGATAACCACAGCCACCACTCCAAAGACCAGAAAGATATTTCGGAATTTGCTATTCATTATGACATCTGTATTTCTTTGTACAACTTATTACTCAACCGCTCGTGCTGCCAGATCATATAAATCAACAGTCCGTTCAGCACCGTGAGTTCAAAAACAAAATACAGCCACGGCTCATTGATGAGCAGACTGATGAAGAGAACGGTCACCCGGGTATTGAAAGAGAGAATATTGGTGTATTTCATCAACGGCAGACTCTCCCGGCGGAATTCGTTACGGATCTCCTGTGGAGCCACTGCACCGTATCGTTGCTGCAACAAAGCGAAGAAACGCTGGAAAGCCGGAGTAAGACGCTCCTGAGAACGGGTATAATCGCAATAAAACCAAAGGAAGAGTTTCCGGATGAAATCTTTTTTCCAGGACAAAGAGTTGTAAATGGCTTTTTGCTGCACATAATTATCGAGTTCGCTACCCGATTTCCCTTTCAAAAAGAAAAGATGAATGTTCCGGTAATAATCGGCCATTGCTGCCTGCTTGCTATGACACAAGCCGGTCACGGCTGCCAGTATCCAGATCCAATAAGACCACTCCGGAGTCAAGCGCAAACAGATGGCTGCATAGATAGAGATAAACCAGAAATCACCGGACACACCGTCCAATATCCGTCCGATCTCGGACTTCTGTCCGGTCATACGTGCCAGTTGTCCGTCGGCACTGTCGTACATGTTGGCCCAAACCAACAGGCACATGCCTATCACATTCAGCAAAAGATCGTTGTAATAAAACAATATCCCTGCCGCAACTCCCAAAAAGATGGAAGCAATCGTTATCGCATTGGGAGTAACTCCCATTTTATGAAAAAGAAGCGCCCATCGGTAACCGACAGGACGGTAAAACAACAAATCGATCCACTCTTCGGTATCCGCCGATTTTAAAGTTGCTTCCAATCCGTTTTTACTTATTTCATTACTCATAAATCCGCATTTTTAGTTTTTTGCAGAACAGCCTGCCCGATGGCTATGGCCGCTTCTTTACGACAAGGGGCAAAACTCGGCCAATCGTTAAAATCGATAATACGAATGCTACCGTCCGGAGATACGATGCAATCACCGCCATATACATCGACTTGCAGCACTTTCGCCGCCTCGTCACAAATATGACGCAACGCATCCTCTGAAAAGGAGATACCTTTCGGAGCACCATTAATAGCTTCTAAACCGAATTTGCTATGATGTCCTTCCAACGGATAGAACCAATAGAAAAATCCGGTACCGGAAACACCGTAAAACTTGATCAAATCACCTGCCAGATGCTTGTTTATCACGACACGCTCGATACCGCGCAACGCATACTCGGCCATCACTTCCCGCAACTCGCTACAAGTCCGTATATACGTCACATCTTCTTTATGGATGGCATGAAAATCGGCACGCTTCACCCAGCAGGGTTCGAATTCCGACTCGATAAGACTAACCGGAAGTTCCTCGTGAACATCCCAGATAAGACTTTCGGGATGAGGAACCTGATGTTTTAATAATAAAGCAGTCATCTGCTCACGCGTGCAATTCTCAATGCCGAAAGCAGAATTGACAGCCACCACTCCTTTTCTTTCAACTTTTTGCAAGTTACGGACAGCAGCTTTGCTACGCATCATTGTGAAAACAAACTTCTCATTTAAAGGATTGGTCAGAAACTCCTGCTCGGTATATAGATTGACCCTATGGCCATTTTCTTCCAGATACTGGGCCACAGCAGAAAAGATAGCAGCATCGTTCCCGACATGATTGGGAGAGAAAAGGGAATATCGCTGTATTCCCGCAAAAGTATATGATTTCATTTAATAGTCTGTTCTTCTAAAAAGCGTTCGGCTTTTTCAACGTCTGTTGCATGATCGATGTCTATTACCTTTGAAAAAGGATAGGCCTGTACCTGCAGTCCAGCGTCCACTAAATACTGCTGAAAGCCACGCATACGAGATACTCCTTTCTCCATGGCAACAGGCAACAGAGAAAGAGCCTTTTGATTCATACAATAAATTCCCCCGGAAATGTACCGGCAATTGGGATACGATTCACTGGCATACCCCACAATTTTCAGATTATCAGGATGGGTCTTGACATATAACGGGCGTTCGTCATCGATAAAGTCGGTTACTGCCATCAAGGCATCCTCTTTATCACTCTCCCGAAAAGCACGGATATAATCCGAAAACTCCGGTTCACGGAAAATCGGGTCTACCGTAGTAAGACAAAATTTACCTTCTCCCTTCAAATAAGGCATCAGTTCATAAAAGCTATGAAATGAATCGGGAGTAGACTTCACCACAACGTGAAGCGGCACCGGCAAATGCTGCTGTTCCAGGAAATCACGGACCTCTGTCATTTCTTCATTAATAATAATGCAGACCGAGTCTGCATTATTATTAAGAAAAATGTGCAATAAGCGCCCCAACAAAGGTTCACCTCCTACCTTCACCAAAGGTTTAGGTACTTGGATTCCGTCTGAGACCAAACGTGAACCTTGTCCGGCTGCAATGAGTGCATATTTCATTCTATCAGTATCAATCGAGATAACTCGGTGCTTTTTCACCGATCATATTACGCAATGTTTCTTTTACCATTCTCCATTGTGTGAACAAGTCATGTACCGGCTGATGTTCAAAATCATGCATCGGGCTCTTGCAGAAGAATGACAACCAAGTCTGTATACCGCACATGCCCGCACGAAGAGCCAGGTCACTGAACAGAACCAAGTCGAGTGCAATAGGAGCAGCAAGGATAGAATCGCGACAAAGGAAATTTACTTTTATTTCCATCGGATAGCCCATCCATCCGAAGATGTCAATGTTATCCCACGCTTCCTTATTATCTTTGCGAGGAGGGTAATAATTGATACGTACTTTGTGGTATACGTCACCATACAAGTCAGGATATTTCTCCGGTTCGAAGATGTTATCGATCACAGATAATTTGCTGACTTCTTTTGTTTTAAAGTTTGCAGGATCATCCAAAACTTCACCGTCGCGATTACCTAAGATATTAGTAGAGAACCAACCGCTAACGCCTAACATACGAGTTTTGAACATCGGTGCCAACACCGTTTTCATCAATGTCTGACCGCTCTTGAAGTCTTTACCGGAAATAGGCACATTCATCTTCTTGGAGAATTCCCACATAGCCGGAGTATCTACACACAAGTTAGGAGCACCCATGATGAACGGAGCACCTTCTGCAATAGCAGCATACGCATAACACATACTTGGAGAAATGGCATCCGTGTTGTTTTCTTTCATTGCTTTTTCCAAGGCAGCCAATGACTGGTGTTCTTCCGACAGAGGAATATAGATCTCTGTACTTGCAGCCCACAACACTGAAATACGTTCGCAGTTGTTAGCAGCTTTAAAATCGCGGATATCTTGACGAAGTTGTTCTACCATTTCCCAACGGGTAGCAGCCTGCTTGATGTGAGTTCCGTTCAGACGTTTGGCCCAATTATGGTCGAAAGCGGCGGGCATCGGTTTGATAGCCTCCAATTCTTCTTTCACCCCATTCAGGTCTTTTTCTTTCAATACTTCAGCATACATAGCAGCTTCGTAAGCATTGTCAGGGAAAATGTCCCATCCACCGAATACAATGTCGTTCAAATCTGTTAAAGGTACGATGTCTTTAATGAGTTTTTCCTCATTATTTTCCATGCGCATTGCGGCCATCTGTGTAATAGAACCTATTGGTTTTGCCAATCCCTTGCGAGAAGCCAGTGTTCCTGTTATCATAGTGGTAGCAACTGCGCCACCAACACCTACAACCAAGACGCCAAGACGTCCTGATGCCGGTTTAATTTCTTGTTCCATTTCTGTTGTTTTAGATAAATTAAAATTGCCTACAAAGTTAGGCTCTCCTGCATACCTAAAGAAGTTCTAATAGTCGGATTAATTGTTCTATTTGGCATATTATCCCCTTAAAGAGTACTTATAACCTATGTAGTCCGAATTTACCAATCTCAGATATATCATTCTATATCAATTATTAAACAAACTCTGCCTGTTACCTTTTTTTTATAAATTAACACATCAATACATAAACAGATCGATACATACAGGTACGCTATCAAACAGAAAGTTTAACATGATGAAATGAAGGTTTAACGAAACACTTTTCACGAAATACTGTTGTACTAAGTATTAAACGAACCGAATATATAAACCTAAACAACTTAATTATGGAATGGATTATAAATCAACTGAGGGTACATCCTGAGTTAGCCATTTTTCTAACACTTTTTGCAGGATTCTGGATAGGCCGGTTGAAAATAGGAAAGTTCTCACTCGGTACCGTAACAAGCGTCCTGCTGGTAGGCGTGTTGGTAGGACAATTAGATATTACAGTAGACGGCCCGATGAAAGCAGTATTCTTTCTGCTCTTTCTTTTCGCCGTGGGCTACAAAGTAGGACCGCAGTTCTTTCGCGGACTGAAAAAAGACGGTTTGCCCCAAGTGGGGTTTGCCGTACTGATGTGTATCGTCAGCCTTGTTTCCGCTTGGGCATTGGCAAAAATAATGGGTTACCACGTAGGGGAGGCAGCCGGACTGTTAGCCGGTTCACAAACGATTTCCGCCGTTATCGGAGTGGCCGAAGATACAATCAACGGACTCAGTATCAGCGATGCGCAAAAAGCCACTTTCATCAATGCAATTCCCGTGGCATATGCCGTAACCTATATTTTCGGTACAGCCGGCTCCGCTTGGATACTGGCATCACTCGGTCCGAAATTTTTAGGTGGGCTGGAAAAAGTAAAAGCCGACTGCCGGGAACTGGAAGCTCAAATGGGGAGCTCGGAAGCCGATGAACCGGGATTTGCCCCCGCCTTGCGACCCGTCGTATTCCGCGCCTACAAAATAACCAATAAATGGTTTGGAAAAGGAAAACGCGTTACCGATCTTGAAAGTTACCTGAATGAACAAGGGAAACGCCTTTTCGTAGAACGCATCCGCCAAAGAGGGGTCGTAAAAGAAGTAACACCCAATCTTATCCTGAAAGAAAACGATGAAGTGGTACTCAGTGGCCGCCGTGAATTTGTGATTGGTGAAGAAGACTGGCTCGGACCGGAGGTAATAGATGCACAGCTACTCGACTTTCCTGCTGAAACACTCCCCGTAATGGTGACACGAAAAACTTTTGCCGGAGAAACCGTATCAGCCATCCGTTCGCAAAAATTCATGCATGGTGTCAGTATCCGCAGCATCAAGCGTGCAGGTATCCATGTTCCTGTACTGGCACAGACCGTGGTAGATTCCGGGGATATGCTCGAGCTGACTGGCATGAAGCATGAAGTGGAAACTGCTGCCAAACAAATGGGATACATCGATCGTCCTACCAATCAAACGGATATGATATTCGTTGGGCTCGGTATTCTCGTCGGTGGATTGGTCGGCGCGCTATCTATTCATTTGGGTGGTATCCCGATAAGTTTATCAACAAGTGGCGGCGCACTGATTGCCGGTCTCCTCTTCGGATGGCTACGCAGTAAACACCCGACTTTCGGCGGTATCCCCGAACCTTCCTTATGGGTACTGAACAACGTCGGATTGAACATGTTCATTGCCGTGGTGGGTATTGCCGCCGGTCCAAGTTTCGTCACCGGCTTTCAAGAAGTAGGTGCAAGCCTCTTCCTTGTCGGAGCAGCAGCTACTACCATCCCATTGATCAGTGGCCTGTTAATGGGAAGATACTTATTTAAATTTCACCCGGCACTGACCCTCGGGTGTACCGCAGGAGCAAGAACGACTACCGCCGCATTGGGAGCCATACAGGATGCTGTCGAAAGTGAAACCCCTGCTCTGGGGTATACGGTGACCTATGCAGTAGGTAATACGTTACTGATTATCTGGGGGGTATTTATCGTGCTGATGATGTAGGGAGCCTCTCCCCAACCCTCTCCGTGGGAGAGGGAGTAAAGTTAGATGTGAAATCAAATTATAAACCATAGTATCTATCCTCCCTCTCCCATGGAGAGGGCCGGGGAGAAACTAAATAAACCAAACTTAATTATGGAAAAGAAATCCAATACCACAGGCATCACTAAAAGTTTTGCCAAAAAGATGGAATCTATCAGTCCATTTGAATTAAAGAACCGCCTTATCGACATGGCAGACGAGAGCGTAAAAAAAATGGCTCATACCATGCTCAATGCCGGGCGTGGCAATCCGAACTGGATAGCCACGGAACCCCGAGAAGCCTTTTTTCTTTTAGGAAAATTCGGACTTAGCGAATGTACACGTGTACAATCTTTACCCGAAGGCATTGCCGGAATCCCACAAAAAGAAGGCATTGCCGCACGTTTCGAAGCATTTTTAAAAGACAACAGTAAAGAACCGGGAGTAAAATTATTAAAAGACAGTTATAACTATTTACTGATGGAACATGCTGCCGATCCGGATACGCTCGTTCATGAATGGGCGGAAGCCGTCATCGGTGACCAATATCCTGTGCCGGATCGTATCCTGCATTTCACCGAACTCCTCATACAGGATTATTTAGGCCAAGAATTATGCGACCGGCGTCCTCCAAAAGGCACATTCGATCTTTTCGCCACCGAAGGAGGTACAGCCGCCATGTGTTATATCTTTGATTCCTTACAGGAAAATTTCCTGCTGAACCAAGGAGACAACATCGCTTTGCTCGTACCCGTATTCACCCCTTACATAGAAATACCGCAGCTCCGCCGTTATCAGTTTAATGTCACAGAGATTTCTGCCGATAAAATGACAGCCGACGGACTCCATACCTGGCAATACCAGGACGAAGACATCGATAAGCTAAAAAATCCGGAGATTAAAGCGCTCTTTATCACCAATCCGAGCAATCCGCCCAGCTATGCATTAAGTGCGGAAACAACCGCGCGTATCGTCAATATCGTAAAAAATGATAATCCGAACTTGATGATCATTACGGATGATGTGTATGCCACATTCATACCACACTTCCGTTCACTTATGGCAGAGTTACCGCATAATACACTGTGCGTATATTCTTTCTCCAAATATTTCGGAGCAACCGGATGGAGACTTGCCGTCACTGCCCTCCATGAGGACAATATTTATGACAAGATGATTGCCCGCCTGCCCGAAGAGCAGAAAGCCATATTATCCAAGCGTTATTCCAGCCTCGATTTACATCCGGAAAAAATGAAATTCATCGACCGTATGGTAGCCGACAGCCGTCAGGTAGCGCTAAACCATACAGCAGGATTATCACTACCACAGCAAATGCAAATGAGCCTGTTCGCTTCTTTCTCCCTATTAGACAAAGGAGATTATTATAAAACAAAGATGCAGAATATCATCCGTCGCCGTCTGAATGCTTTGTGGGACAACACCGGTTTCTCATTGGTAGAAGACCCGTTACGCGCCGGTTATTACTCCGAAATAGATATGCTGGTATGGGCCCGAAAATTCTATGGCGATGAATTTGTTACATATTTGGAAAAGAGCTACAACCCATTAGACGTAGTATTCCGTCTCGCCAACGAAACATCACTCGTATTGTTAAATGGCGGTGGCTTTGCCGGTCCCAAGTGGAGCGTCCGCGTTTCTCTTGCCAACTTGAACGAAGCCGACTATGTAAAAATAGGCCAAGGCATCAAACGCATATTGGACGAATATGCAAAAGAATGGAAAGAGAAGTAGAGTTGGTGAGTAGTGATAAGTGATAAACGATACTACTCACTTATCACTAATTAAATATTATTCTAAACCGTGTCAGCCCATCGGCATAAGTGCGAAGCGAAAACGAACATCCGTGACGCATCAATACCTCACGGATAAACACCAGACCGATTCCCTGCCCGTTCGGTTTGGTTGAAAAGAAGGGACTGAAGAGTTTAGCTTCAGTCTCTTTTGTTATTCCTTCACCGTTGTCCACTATTTCAATGCTTGCCGGAGAAGAGGTACGTATTTGTATTTTTCCATCCTTTCCGATGCTCTCGGCTGCATTTTTGATGATATTTACCAATACTTGCTCAAACAAAGCAATATCCAAGTTGACACCTCTCAATTCCTCATCGATATCCAATGTGATAGCAATGTTCCGATCCGTACACATTCCTTCCATAAATCGTTTACAAGAAAATACCAGATCATTAAGATTGACAGGAGCCAAATTGGGTTCCGGGATTTTCACTACATCGGCAAAGCGGGTAATAAAACGACTCATGGAGAAACAACGCTCCGTACACACCTGCATGACCTCACAAATATCTTCCATCCCTTCCGATTCGGAAAGAGCCTGCTCCACCGTATCGAGCGTAGAGGTGATACCGGCCGTTGTATTGTTCACTTCATGTGCGATCATACGAATCACTTTCTCATAGGCTTTCTTCTCTGCTTTCATCACTTCATCCGTCAGGCTTTCGATAAGAAAGAACGGATGATGAAAACCCCGGTCTATAAATGACGAATGTGTACATTTATAAATATTCGAGTCATTCAATCGAACGGTCACGGTCTCTCCTTGGGCAATAGCAGCCAGTTCCGCAGCCAACGGAGAATCTATGGAAGAAAGTTTCTGCCCCTGCGCCTCTTCATAACGGACACCCAGCATTTTTACAGCCATCGGATTCAACTGAGACACATCATCATCAAGACTGGTAATGATTACCCCCATCGGAGAAGCGTTTATCAACAGGTCCAGAAAATGATTCTGTTCACGCAGACGGAGACGTTCGTTTTTCAACTGTTCCATCATCCGATTGAAGACATTTACCACCCGGTCGGCTTCATATTGCCCCACAAGGCTCAGCCGGCTACTAAAATCCTGTTCGCGCAGCAATTCCATACCACTACCAATGGTATCCAACGGCTTTATTATCTTTCTATAAAACAGAATAAGATAAATCAGCAGGAAAGCAATCAATATTTCCGATCCATATAATAAAGGCCGATAAATCCAGCCACCAAAGTAGAGTATCACTCCACCAAGAATGATCAGAAAGAAGGTAAGTATAAAAAAGTATCCTTTAAGACGCACGTGATTAATGGGTTAGTGGCTAATAACTAATTCCATATTTTTCCAACCTCCGATAGAGCGCCGCACGGCTGATGCCCAATGCCATAGCTACCTGACTGAGATTTCCTTTATAACGTTCCAACGCCTGCAATATAGTCTGACGTTCAATTTCATCCAGCGTCATACCGGCAAGCGCACTGCCCGCAGCAGCTTTCGGTTCATCTTGTCGAAGATATTGGGCATCAAAATCCGAGGCATCGAGTATCGGTTTGCCACTAACCAGAATCGTACGTTCCACTAAATTTTTCAGTTCACGGATATTTCCCGGAAAAGGCAAGCGGGTAAGAAACTGAAGTGCATCGGCAGAGAATTCTGTGCGGGGCAATCCGTTTACTTCGGCCTGACGATCGGCAAAATGGCGGGCCAATAAAGGAATATCTTCCCGTCTCTCACGCAAAGCCGGTAGTTTTACTGTGATCAGATTAATACGATAGAACAAATCTTCACGGAAAGTACGTTCGCTTACCATCTTACGTAGATCGGCATTCGTTGCAGAAACAACACGGATATCCGTTTTTCGGGGACGGCTATCTCCCAACACCTCAAATGTCTGATCTTGCAAGACACGAAGCAGTTTCACTTGGCACGACGGGTCCAGATCTCCAATTTCATCCAAGAAGATAGTACCCTTGTTTGCCATTTCAAAACGTCCGATACGGTCGGCACTCGCATCCGTAAAAGCTCCTTTCTTATGACCGAACATTTCACTCTCAAAAAGACTTTGGGATATACCGCCTAAGTTCACTTTTATAAATGGCTGCTTCGCACGCTGACTGTTGATATGAATCGCTTCGGCTATCAGTTCTTTACCCGTTCCGCTTTCTCCCGTGATAAGTACAGAAGCATTGGTACGGGCAATCCGGGCAATGGTATTCAAAACGTCCGTCAGTCCCTGGCTCTTTCCTATAATATGACTGCGATTCAGCGCATCGCTCTGTTCCTGCGGTATTTCGGCAGGCGTAGCAGACAATTCCAATGCCGTCTCTATCCGTTGTAGCAGAGCGGCATTATTCCAAGGCTTCGTTATAAAATCAAATGCCCCGGCTTGCATACCCTGCACAGCCAATTGAATACTTCCCCATGCCGTCATCAAGATAACAGGCACATCGGGACGGAATATTTTCACTTGCTTAAGCAACGTCAGACCTTCCTCTCCGGTAGTGGAAAGGGTAAAATTCATGTCCATCAGAATGAGGTCCGGAGTTTCAGAACGAACAACATCCATCGCTTCACGGGGACCGGGAACTGTCAAAGCCGAATATCCGGCACGTTTCAGCATAAAACTGAGAGAAGAACGGACAGCACTGTCATCATCAATGATTAGTATCATATGTGTATGTGGTTTTATATGCGCAAAAATAAGAATAATTATTCAATATGCCAATATGCCAATGTGCCAATGCGCTGCGCTATATCAAAAGAATAGTATCCCGCATGGAAATTGGCACATTGGCATATTGATATATTGGCACATTATTTAATCACTTCCTCAAAATCAACTTCCAGTTTCGTCCCCCTTTCAAAATCCCACAATGTGAGACTCCGAATCTGGTAGAAATAAGACCAATAATTATAAAGTTCCGATATATGCTTCTGACGCGCCTCATCTTTAGAGTTTTGCGCATCGTTTAGATCCAACGTATTGATTTTGCCGATCAGAAAGGTTTCGATACTCGTTTTATAACGTTGCTGGGCTATCAAGTCGGCTTCTTTGGCAATGCTCAATTGCTGTGCCTGATTATTGAAATGTTCCACGAGCAGAAAAATATCCTGATTGAAATTCATCTGTTCCTGACGGATTTTCGAAAGAACCACTTCCCGGTTACTCTTGGCAACACGCACTTTACCACGACGCTTTCCCCAATCAAGAAGAGGGATTTTCACTCCTACCTGTACAATCTGATTATCGAGCAAATGATTGTAAGCACCGGCAAACTCATTATCCAAGCCAGTATAACCGACGCTTGCAAAAAGATCGACACTCCGCAGGTTACCGCGTGCGGTAGCTACCGCATAATCTGCTTCCAGTTGCCGACGGCGAATATTCTGTGCAAAAGAATTCCGTTCCAATGCTTTATTTAGTACTACATCATATTTTATTTGCACATCCGGAACCGATTCGGGCAATACCGGTTCCAATTTCTCATTCTCACCCATTCCGAGGAAGGCACGAAGCTGAAACATCTTGGCATTGAGATCACTCATAGCCTCCGTTACAGCAGCTTTCGCATTTAAAGCAGAAAGTTTCAGTTGCAATAACTCATTTTCAGAAATCTGTCCCATCTCCCGCTTGGCTCCCGCCACCTTATAGAGATGTTCTGCATTCAACTGGTTCTGCCGGGCAGTAGCCAATACCTCTTTAGCCAGTAACAGCTGAAAAAAATAGGTAATGGTCTTCCGGGTCACATCTTCCGTAGCAGAAATAAAAGCCGCCTTTGCCTCTTCATAACGTACGGGTTCAATACGACGATCCCATTTCAATTTATTCACGCCAAAAATGGGTTGCGTCAGTTCCAAGCTGACCGGCACAGACATAAACTTTTCTTTCCCCTCCCCGCCGAACTGCTTAATGTAGTCTAATGACGTAGTAAGGGATAACTTTCCACCCGTGAACCAGATATTCTGATCGATAGACAAATCTCCGCTAAGCCCTAAATAGTTATTACGGACAAAGCCATACGTCCCGTCTGAATTTTGATAGGAATTGTATGATTTGTTATAATTGGGTAATGTCCCCGTCAGATTGACTTCTGGCAAAAGATCAGCACGAAATGTACGGTATTCCCAATACGATGTTTTCAATTCATTCAAAGCCACAGCTGCATCAACAGACTGCGTACGAGCCAAAGCAATCGCTTCACCGAGTGTTATTTTCCGTTCGTCTTGTGCTTCAAGAATCAATGGACACACAAAAGCCGCTAAAACAAACAGTATATTCTTCTTTCTCATAAAAGTATTATTTTCTGTGAGCAAAGAGTCCAAACGGTATGCCAAAAAGATAAATCACTTATTTTCGGCACATTAATTCATTCTTCGACTGTTCGAAAACGAACACTTTGTGCGCAAGCGAACGTCGTTTGCCGTTTATTCGCTGATATCAGGCAATCGGACTGTAAACCGGGTACCTTTCCCTTCTTCAGACGTGACACTGATCGTTCCGTGCAGGCGTTCTACGATCGTCTGGCAGATACTCAGTCCCAATCCGGCTCCTTGGGTAAAATTATCCACTTTATAGAAACGCTCAAAGATATGCCTTACTCCCTCTTTGGAAATCCCTTTACCGGTGTCCTCCACAAACAAGGAAGTGTATCCGTCTTCGTCCCCCGTATACCCGAAAGTAATTGAACCGCTCGTCGTAAATTTAGCAGCATTGTTTATCAGATTATTTACCACCTGTTGCAAACGCACGTTATCCGTCACCATATATTTCTTACTACCTTCCGGAATATCCAGCAGCAACTCCACACCGGGAGGCATATTCAATCGTTGGGAGTCGTGTACATTCTTCAACAATAAAGGAAGACTGTGCCGTGAAAGCTGGAAGTCCATCGTTCCGGATTCAATACGCGACAAATCGAGAATATCATTGATCAATGCCAGCAACAGGCTGCAATTCTTATTAATGGTAGCAATAAACTGTGCCACCTCTTCTTCCGTGAAAGCACTGGTATCGCTCAACAAGTCGGAAAAACCGACAATAGCATTCAACGGAGTACGGATCTCATGGCTCATATTGGCCAAGAATGCCGACTTCAACTTATCGGCCTGTAATGCCTTATCACGGGCAATCGTCAATTCCTCTTCAGTTGTTTTATACCGTTGGATACTCTGGCAAACTCCCAAAATACTATATGGAGTATCAGCCGTCAACCCTCCAAGCACGGAAGTTCTGTATTCCCACCATTCGTATCCACCGTTTTCATTGTGCTGGCGGAAACTCATACGGATGCTGCGTCCCTCTTTCAACGCTAAATCAAACTGTTTTTGTATGTGTTCCAATTCTTTGGGATGAACCGTCTTTTCCATATCGTCACGCGAAATGGTAACAACCGAACCGTCAAAGCCAAAACGCTGAAGAAATCCCAAAGGAAATGTAAAGACATTCGTACGGATATCAAACTGCCACGGATAAATGGAACTCTCTTCTATTGCCAAATCAAAGAAACGCTTCTTCATCTCTTCATCGGATACATTGTGACAAGAAAAAGCAACTCCGGTTACCTCCCCATTCGCATGTAAAGGCACCATCTCTCCCGAAACCGGAAAATAAATTCCACTGTGCACTTCCTGCATAAAAGAGTCGGGAGGAATCTGGCAACTCTTCCCTTTCGTAATCACCTCCTTCAACATCTCCCGCAGAATATCCTTTCCATTTGAATATATCTTAAAAATAGAACCGGCCGGAAGCCCCTCATAAGGACGGACAGAGACATCGGTAGGAAGATGCAACATCTTTAATAGAGAGAGATTGGTAAAATGGATGCGATAGTCCGCATCGTACGTTATTACACCTTCACGGATGGAATGGAAAATATTGTCAAACTCATCACGCTGCGCAACCAGACGGCTCTGCACCAAAAGTCGAGTCTGTGCATGCACCCTGCGTCTCGCCTCCCGCCGGTTAACCCGGAACAGCCAAATAACCAACAAAATCAATAGGCCTAAGATAGAAGCATAAAACAGTATAAAAAAGAACTTATACTTTTCCAGATAAGGTTCGTTGAGTATAATGCCCGGTTTCACCCGGTCTTTGTCTACCTTAAAAAACTCAAGTTGCTTATAATCATAAAAAAACTCGACCGGAGTCTCAGATATCCCGACCTCCTCCGGAGAAGCTCCCCGTAGCACTTTGGAAGCCCGTACACCCGCCATACGCGAAGAGGTATACGGATCGGCATCATAGGCACAGAATACGCCATTGGTCAAGGAAATACTTTGACAGGAGAAAAAAGGAGCCTTTGAGTTTTTACCGATAAACGCCATGAAAGGAGACCACTTCGGAACAATTACAATGCGTCCATGACTATTGCGCGGATAACAAACAGAAGAGATTATACTGCTCGTACTACCCGTCTGCACATTATAGGTCTGCAATTTATAATCAGGATAACGCTTCACAAAACGTTGCCACTCATTCATGAAGTCTTCTTTTCCGGCAAGACTCAGAAAGCTGTTATCATTCACACAAATTACTTCCTTCCGTTCCGGAAATGTCTTATGCGCCTGTTCCAATAAAAGAAAAAAGTCGGGGTTAGAGGTAAAACCGCAAACATTCGGCAAAGTAGAGATCAGCGCATCATCCGGATATTTAATACCATAAAAGACAACCGGTATCTGACGGGGTAACGAATCTCCACAATTAAACAAGGTATAGAAAGCTTCATCACTGGATGTCACGATCAGATCGGTGCCCCTTTCCCTTGCCCGGTCGCAGATACGCTTCATGATGACCTGCTCGGATCGATAAGCCCAATAATCGGCATCCAGATACTCCGTCGTGATTTTAACTTTCACCTTCTCACTGCTGAAACCGTCACGCAATCCACGGGTCAGGTCATTGTGCCAAGGAGTCTGATTCGTATATGATTGTATAAAAAGAACATTATAGGTCTGTTCAGCAGCAGCTATCTCCAGAAATGCCGTAAATAAAAAAAGCAGAAGAGTATAATAACGTTGTCGGATCATAAAGTTACATAACTGCGTTGTTTCACAATATGCACGCAAATATACGCTATTATCTTGAAAGCAACGCAGATATATAATTTTATTTTTTTACTCTTCACGCAATGCTTCTGCCGGTTGTATCTTCATAGCTTTACGTGCCGGGATGCCGATGCCTATCACAATCATCAGGACGATGAGAATAAAAGTCAGAACAACGGTGATAATAAAACGGCCGGTCTCCAATGTGGTTCCGTTCATCCAGGAGTTCAGTTCGGCATGAGCCAGATTCCAGTCTATGATAATGGCCGGTACGGTAGCTATCAAAAGCAGTAACAGACCTTCGGACAGAAGGCGGTTGAATATCGTATGGTTCGTTCCTCCCAATGCTTTGTGCAGGGCGATCTCGCTACGGCGCTGTTGCGTACGAAACCAGAAAGTGCCCAACAATCCTAAAAAAATATTCAATAGTAAAAAGACCATACCGAAAATGTAATTACGAAGCTCATTCATAGAAGCCTGTTCGAAATTACGCCGGATATCGGCAAATGAACGAACATCGGCAATAAAAACATTTCCTACCCGGAGCTGCTTCTCGCTATCCGCTTTCAGACGGTTCATAAAATCGACATCCTGTCCTTCTTTCACACGTATACAAAGTTCAAGATGAGTATCATACCAACTGCGGCCTAATTTGTAAAGCATGCAATAAGAAGAAAAAGCCTGTTCATGATCCGAGTAACGTACCGGTTTTAAAGAAGCAGCTAACTTATACGTTTTCGCTGAATCTCCAAACAGATAAAATTGTTTTCCTACCAATGAAGTCAGCTTCACGCCGTATTTCCGTTCATACAAATTATCCGATGCCAGGAAATTCTCTTTCGTAAGCATCTCTGCCAACTGTTCCGGAGTCTCTCCCCTTGTCCCCTGATAACGAAACACTTTCAAGAAATCCGGTGTCACAAACCGGCGGACCACATAACCATAAGACTGCAAGGTATCGTATCTCACTTCCGTCCCGCTATTGCTCCCGTTATACGGATATGAATTTTGCGACAGGCTCACCGCTTCCACTTCCGGACGGCGAGCAATACGGTTGACCAGTTCATCTATTTCTTCGGCAATCAGCGTATCATTCGGTATGAAGTCGGGACTCTTGTCGGTAAGCTGCCCCATGCTCACGAGATAACAGTTTGAAATATCGAATCCGCGCGGTTCGGTATAAACCTTGTACTGCACATAAATATAATCCACAACATACCACATCACTACGCTCACCAACAGCAACTCCGTCGCTATCCAAAGATTGGAGTGCCATTCATTTTTTATCTGTGTAAATAGTTTCTTGTTCATCATTCATTCGATTTAGTGGGTTCTACCTCCCAACGCATTTACAATACTGGTACGTGACGCTTTCCAAGCAGGAAAACCACTGCTTAAAAGATTGAGTACAAAGCAGAAAAGCAACGCATACATAAAAGTGGAAGGCTGCAACAGAATGGAAGCATTTACTTCCGGCGGATTGAGCGTAATGCTATAAGCCTGGGCAAATAGCAATCCATTGCCGAGATAAGCAAACAATATGCTGAAAAGTAATCCCACAGCACCGGCCAGCAAAGTGACCACTAAGTTTTCCATCACAATCTGTCCGATCATCTCCGTGCGGGTACTGCCAAAAGCGCGGCGTACCCCAATCTCGGAAACACGCTGGCGCAAACGGCTCTGCGTCATACTACTCAAGTTAATAGCAGGTACCAGCAACAGAATGATGAAAATAATTACCCGTTGACGCCGGGCCGCCGACAGGTCCGGTTCCCAATTGGCGGCGTAAGCTATCGCCTGCTTTTCCTGATCGTAAGGACGATTACGATAAATCAACTCATATCCGTTTTCAGCCAACAGATTATTATATTGCAGGCGGACTTTCTCGCATTCTTCACGAATGGCATCGAAATCGTCACGGTCACGTGCCAGAATAGTGGCACTCATCATGCCCATGTGATTGTCGCTCCACGTATCTTGAGCCAGATCGGTAGAAGTATAAGGTATCCATACCTGTGCATAAGCAGCATCCGCCAAAGCTGAAACATCTTTCACCACTCCCGCTACCGTATAAGGCGCATGATTCAACAAAAATTCGCGCCCGGCAGCCTTTGTCGTACCAAACAAATTGCGGGCTACACTTTCAGTGACAACCGCTACCGGACGTCCCGATTCAAAGGCAGCCTGATCATAAGGTTTCCCATCGACAAACGCAAAGTCAAAAACTTGCCAGTAAGTATCATCCGTCTGTTGCATATCTATACTGATGGCAGGTGTACCCGGCATGGAAGCCGGAGTAGTTATGGCAGCAACACAATAAATGGTTACTGCTTCGGGAGTTGTAAGCGACTTGAAACATGCCTTGGCTGTCTGTACACTCATCGGTCCGTTACTGGAACCTCCTCCCCATTCTTTATTGGTAATACTCATAAAGCGTACATGCAGAAAACGGTCACGGTTGCTCTCAGGCGAGAAAGGGGCTACTTTCACCTGTTGAATCATCACCACCAGCATTATGAGAAAGATGGCAAGTGCCGTACCCAATATGCTGACGAGACTGATGATGGGCTGCTGGCGCAATTGTGCCAATGCTTGTTTGAAATATAGTTTAATCATTTTGAGATCATTTACGATTTGACAAATCCCTCTATTCTCCGACTTGCAGATTACGGGTATTCACACCTCCTATGCCGTCACTGGTGACATCGGCGCTCCGGGCATATCCGGACAACGTCATATGTCCCACTCCATCGGCTTTGGCTACCAGCTTCACACAATGAACATGGACATTTATCTTCCCTATCCCTTCCATTCGGGCACGAAGCGTTTTACACTCCAGATCGGCAATACGGATGGAGCCTACCCCTTTCATATTCAATTCAAGGTCCTTCATTTCCAACTTTTTCTCACAACGGAAAGCACCTACGCCTTCCATATTCACACGGGAGAGGTCGGGAGCCGTAATATAAAATTTCACTCTTTTAGACTTATTGTTCTGCTCTTTGTAAGTAAGGATAAGTTCTCCATTCTTTACCTTTACAAGTACCTTCTCTACAAATTTCCGGGGGCCTTCAATGCGTAGCGAATATTCGGATGACTGTTCAAAATTCACATCGCCCACAGCTTCGAACCGGATGGAAGAGAATTGTGAAACGGACTCATTACGAGTGATCGTTTTGTCGGTCTGCGCTTGTGAGAAAGTGAAAAATGCTCCTAATACAAGCACGATAGTAGTTATGAATATATTTGTTTTCATGATCTGTATGATTTCTTTAAGTTATAAAATGGTCTGCGAGTAGTCCGGGATCATTACTGTATCTGGCGTCCGTCGAAGAAACGAACGGTACGCGAAGTTTGTCTGGCCTGCTCCTCATTATGGGTCACCATCACGATGGTCCGTCCGTCTTCCTTATTCAGACGGTGAAGAAGTTCCATGACTTCAGCCCCCATCTTCGAGTCCAAGTTACCGGTCGGTTCATCGGCAAGAATAATTTCCGGATTACCGATAATGGCACGTGCAACGGCTACACGTTGGCATTGACCGCCGGAAAGTTGTGTAGGGAAATGGCGCATGCGGTGACTCAGCCCTACCTTTTCAAGTACTTCCTGTGCCAAGCGTTTACGCTCACTACTGTTCACATGGCGATAAAGCAACGGAAGCTCCACATTATCCAATACATTCAATGAATTTATCAGATGGAAAGACTGAAACACAAATCCCAAAGTCTTGTTGCGGAAAGCAGCCAACTCTTTATCTTTCATCCCTTCGGTACGGGTACCGTTGATCTCGATCGTACCGGTAGTCGGTGTATCGAGCAATCCCATAATATTCAGTAATGTAGATTTCCCACAACCGGAAGGGCCCATAATACTGAGGAACTCACCACGATCCACTGTCAAGTTCACGTTTTCAAGGGCTACCGTTTCAATCTCATTTGTACGGTAAACTTTAGAGAGCGAAGTCAATGTAATCATAACTTTTTGTATTTAATAGAATTTTCAATTTCGTATTTTATCACTAAAAGGATTTCAAATGATATGCCAAAAACATAAATTACTTATATTCTGAATATTAGCTAAAAACGTAGCTGTCCGAAAATGAACACTTTTCGCAAAGGCGGACTATTTACGGATATGAAAATGAACACAACGGCAAACTTTCATAAACAAATGCCAGCATACAGTCTCCCATACAAAAAGTACGGTCCGCTAAAAAGGAAAAAATCCTGTCTTTCTGCTATCGGGTATCTATCTCCGAAAATAAAATGAATGTGGAATTATTGATTATCCATAAGCAATAATTGGTTGCCATCCACTTACAACAGATATTACACACGCGATTAATATAAATCGGGTAATATTGCAAGAAAATAAAAAATAATCTCCAATCATTAACAAAACATGAGAAACATGATGAAAAACATTACTCTCAAACAAGTTTTACGTCAACATGCTCTACTGGGCTGCATAGCGTTACTCCCACTTTCGCCTGTATATTCACAGGCCGATAACCAACAAATCGCTTTTCCGGGTGCCGAAGGCTGGGGACGGTTTGCAACCGGCGGACGTACCACAGATCCCGCTATCGGAAGCAAAGTGTATTACGTAACAAGTCTCGATGATTATCTTTCGTCCGAAGAGCCTATAGAAGGGACACTCCGTTGGGCATTAACCACAGGAGACGATACGCCGCGAACCATCCTCTTCAAAGTGGGCGGCACTATCAATCTTAAAGAAAGATTGAAATGTCCGAGACCGAATGTAACCATTGCCGGACAATCGGCACCGGGTGGCGGCATCTGTATCTCCGGGGCAAATATTTATATCCACAGTAAAAACTTCATCGTACGTTACATCCGCTTCCGTGCAGGAGACCTGTCCGGCAGTAATTATTCGGCATTAGGTATAGAGAACACCGAAAATATAATCATCGATCATTGCTCTTTCAGTTGGTCGATGGAAGAAAACGTGACAATGTACGACAACAAATACACTACTATGCAATGGTGTATATTGAGCGAACCGCTCTATGTATCCAAGCATGATAAAGGTGCACGCGGATACGGTGCCCAATGGGGAGGTGAACACTCTACATTCCATCACAATCTGTTTGCACACTGCGTAGGACGTACTCCATTGGTAAACGGAGCACGTGATAAATCTGCCAGTGGGCACGATGCTTTCGTAGATACGGAAATCATCAATAACGTACACTTCAACTGGGGCAATAAAGGCGCCTTATACGGCGGACAATTACATTCCATCGTAGAGGGAGCTTATTCGCGTACCAACCTCATCAACAACTACTATAAGCCGGGGCCGGCTACCAACACTTTTCAGGAGCGTTGGTTCGCCGATTGTTCGCACGATGCTTCCAGCGCTACCGGCCTGGGAGAATGGTATATCGATGGCAACATGTTTGAAACAAATGAATATAAGAATGACAAAAACAAAGGAGACCATTCGAAGGTAAACGCCAACAACTGGATATATGCCGATGAAAACAACTCCAAAAAAGCCGTAAACTTGCGTGCCGGCATCGATAAAATAAATGAAATAAAACTCACGGCCCCATCAGCTAACAGTGAGTTGACCATCGAAACAGCAGAAGAGGCTTATCTTAAAGTTATCAAACAGGCAGGAGCACAACTTCCCAAACTGGATGAAGTGGATACGCGTATTCTCGCCGAAGCTGCCGGAGAATTAAAGCCGGTAGACAGAGGAGCGATAAAATGGAATAAAACAGAACCGGATCCCGGCAACATCAAATTTGTGGGTATGATCAATTCACAAGAAGACTTGAAGCCCGCCGATGCAGGCGACAACTGGACTCCCTGGCCGGACCTCACACCGAAAGCCGGTGAAACAGTTCCGACAGATACCGATGGTGACGGTATCCCCGACAATTGGGAAGAAGCCAACGGACTGGATAAAAACGATCCGGCAGACGGCGGCATTCTCACGGCTAACGGATATTCCAATCTGGAGAATTATCTGAACGGACTGGTCGATGATACAGGCACTTCTATCGTACGTCCTTTCGTTACGGATCGTGAAGTAGCCGTTCTAAATATCACCGGCATGTCGGGTATACAAGTATATTCTTCGTATCCGCAGGTAAAGAAAAGCGAAATCAGCCTGCCGGCATTGCAACCGGGCATATACATCGTGACCTATATCCTGACCGACGGAAGCCGGCAAAATGAAAAAATCGTTATTACCTAATAAAACAGATAACCTGAGTTCGACATAAAATTTATCCTGCACGGCTTCCCCCTCTTTCCTGAAGAAAGAGAAGCCATACAGCATGATTTTTACAGCGAGTGGAGGTTAAACAGAACTCTAATTTATAATAGATACTCAATGAAAACCAGTAAAACCATCTATCTTCTCATGTTGCTATTATGCCTGCCGGCATCTGTAGCAGCACAATTGCTTCCGGCTTTCCCGGGTGCCGAAGGACACGGCCGCTATACAACCGGTGGCCGGGGCGGCAACGTTTACCACGTGACAACCCTTGAAGACAGTGAGGCCAAAGGAACCCTCCGCCATGCTGTCAAGCAAAAGGGAGCACGCATCATTGTTTTCGATGTGGCAGGAACGATCTATCTGAAAAGCGATTTGAAAATCTCCAATGACTACATCACCATTGCGGGACAAACTGCTCCGGGACAAGGTATTTGCATTGCCGACTATCCCGTCATTATCTCAGCCAACGATGTTATCCTCCGCTATCTGCGTTTCCGCGTAGGTACTGAAAGCATAGCCAACGGCGGAGAGCCCGACGGACTCAGTGGTATGGACCGAAAGAACATCATTGTAGACCACTGCTCCATCAGTTGGTCGGTGGACGAATGCTTATCCGTATACGGCTCGGAAAACACCACTGTGCAATGGTGTATCGTATCCGAAAGTTTACGCAGTTCAGGACACAGCAAAGGAGTACATGGTTATGGCGGTAACTGGGGAGGCGCTCATGCTTCCTACCATCACAATCTGATGGCCCACCATGAAAGTCGTGTCCCCCGTCTCGGCCCGCGTCCCGGAACACAGGAACGTGAATATATGGATCTGCGCAATAATGTATTCTATAACTGGGCCGGCAACGGATGTTATGGTGGCGAAGGCATGAAAGTAAATATCGTGAACAATTACTATAAGCCGGGACCGGCTACTCCCAATAGCGCCGTACGTTACCGCATTGCCAAAATCGGTGTCAGAACAACCGCTTATTGTACCAATTCCGACGGTACTCCCAACGCATGGAAACCGATGGAACACGTATGGGGACAATTCTATGTAGATGGAAATGTGATAGAGGGAAACGCCAATGTCACCGCCGACAACTGGACAAAAGGCATCTACGAACAGATCAACAACAAAGAGTGTGACAATACATTCAACGATCAGGTAAAGGCAGAGATGAAACTGAGTGCGCCGCTCGAAACCGAATTTGTGACTACCCATACCGCAGAACAGGCTTTCAAGCAAGTCTTGCTTTATGCCGGATGTTCGAAAGAGAGAGACATCATTGACGAACGTATCGTTAAAGAGACAGAAACAGGTACGGCCACTTACAAGGGAAGTGTTTCATCGGATGCCTCCAAGAAACCGGGGCTCATCGACCGGCCTACCGACGTAATGCCCGCCGGAGCTTCCAGCCCTTGGCCTGAATTAAGTGATGGCGGCGTGACTGCCGACCAACTCAAGGATACGGACGGAGACGGTATGCCCGATGTATGGGAAACTGCCAACGGGCTGAATCCCAATGACTCCTCCGACGGAAAAACATCCACGCTTAGCAAAGAAGGTTACACCAATCTTGAAGTATATCTCAACAGCCTTGTTGCAGACATTACAGAAAAACAAAACCAAGAAGGCGATGACGGTGGCGATACCCCGGGGCTCATCAACGTAACTCCCTCTACCTTAAAAACCGTTTTCGATGCAGCAGCTGACGGAAGCGTATTACTGCTCGCCAACGGAGAATATACCGAAGCAATCGGTATCCCCGGAGGACGCGCCATCACCTTGAAAGCGGCAGAAGGGGCTGCACCGGTATTGAAATTCAACAATGAGATCTCCGGAAAAAGCGAAAAGGACGGTAGTCTGGTCTTTGACGGATTGACAATCGAGCCGGCCAACGTGAACTACTTTATCAGTCTGAGTGAAGGTGCATACCTCCGGTCGTTGCAATTCAAAAACTGCCGTATCGAAACCTCCAAACGCGGACTGATGACGATAAGCGGTAAAGGCGTAAACGGAGAATTGATAATAGACAACTGCATCGTGCACCCCGACCAGGCAACAGGTTACAGTTACATCTACAACAATGGCGGAGCCACACAAAAAGTAGTGATCACTCATTCCACCTTTTACAACTATCCGCAAGAACATCTGTTTTGGACGCGTAACTACGGCGAAGCGCTCGATTTCACCTTTACCTTTGAAAACAATACCGTAAGCAGATGGTCCAAAGGCGGTAAAAGCAGCACCAACACATTCAGTTTATGCAAGATAGAGGAAACGGCATTCAACGGTACTTATACATTCCGAAACAATCTGATAAACGGTGCTTATCCGGGAGCTGATTTTACGCCATCCGTACTCAACACTACAAGTAAAGGTGTCCTGCTCGCCGAGAAAAATCTCATTGCCGGCTTCGAAAGCTATCTTTGTGACAACATAAGGAGTAAAACCGTCAATGACCTAACTTTAGGAGAAGGAATCCTCTCCGGACTGACTACAATCGATTTTCCTGACGCAAACAACGGAGATTTCAGTATCGACAGTAATTCCCCTTTAGCCGGTGCAAGCACCACCGGAGACGTTATCGGTGATCCACGCTGGCTGAAAGGGAGCGGAACCGGCATCGGAAACAAACCGGCAGATGAAATCACCGCTTATGCATCGGCCCATACGGTCTATGTAAAAGGAATCTCCGGGAACAGTTATATTGAAGTATACACCTATGCCGGAACAATGATCCGCAAACATGAAACATCCGGTACGGAAACCTCTTTCGATCTACCCTCGGGAAACTACATCGTGAGAATAGCTACCACAAATACGATAAGTATCCGGAAAATACTGGTACCTTAACCCCAAGCAGTATAACCGGCAAAGGCCTGTACTTACCATATAGAAAGTACAGGCCTTTGTTACTTTATAAGCAGAACAGACTAACGAGGATTCTGCTCCATATTCGGATTCGCATCTATCTCCGTCTGCGGAATAGGTAATGCTACCCTCGGATCAGACGGAGTAATAACCGCCGCATCGGCTACGGAAGCCAAATGCCAACCGCCTGTACGATTCACGGATAATCCGTTTCTCATGGCATCAAAAAAAGCGTGTCCCTCTCCTACCAGTTCTTTTCTGCGTTCTTTCAGAATACGCTCCAGACTTAATTCCGATTCTTTTACCGACTTCACGGGATTGGCACGACTTACTATCGCATTGAGACAATCCAAAGAAAATTTCAGGTTTTCTGCTCCCCCTAACTTAAACGCTGCTTCAGCAGCATTCAGATAGACTTCGGAAAGGCGAATGATGCAAATATCGTTGTCTTGCGGATTATCGCCCGTTTTACCCGGATATTTGTTCAGATACTTAGGATAACCGGTAGAGCCTTCGGGCAATATATCTTCATCCGGCTTTTGTGGCAGGCAGTTCAGTGCATGCCGCACATCATCGGGGTCTTCTCCCAGCAAATCGAGAAAAGCCTTGGTAAGCACCAGATTATTCCAGTCTTTCACATTATCGGCATAAACCATCGGAGCCCCTTCACCACCGGTACCGCCATCAGGTTCCGAAAGAGTATAGTAAAACTCAAAGAGAGATTCCGAATTAAAATCTTTTCCCCATACGGTGGGATATTCATCGTGTGTGAACAGGTTGTACAATCCTCCGTTATTCATTACTTCTTTGGCCAGTTCGAGCGCCTTTTCATTATTATTCATATAAAGGTAAACACGTGAAAGTAATGCCTTGACACTCCACACATTAAGATAACCATCTTTTTTGCCGGTAGACAATGCGGAAAGATCCAAAGCACCGGTCATATCGTCAATCACCTGCTGGTAACATTCGGCCACCGTATTACGGGAAGGCTGATGGGTAGGCAGCGTAGTTTCAGTCTCGATAGGCACTCCTAAAGACGTACCGTTGTTCAATGTATAAGGCATAGCAAACAGACGGGTAAGATCAAAAAGAGCCAATCCGCGCAAAGCCAACGCCTCGGCTTTGATACAATTGAGTTCAGTAACATTATCCGTGGCTACCGCACCGGATTCTATTCTCTCCAAAAGACTGTTTGCCTGATGAATCACGATATAAGGTTGATTCCATACACGTGTAATATTCAAGGCATCATCTGCCGTTACATTAAATTCATAATAAGGTGACACACGTTTGCCGGGTCCTTTACTGATACGCGCCTGGACATCTTCGCCCCGGCAATCGGCATAATAGAGATAGTTATCGCCATAATAACTGTGCGAAGCTGCAATACGATAAATGCCGTTCAAAGCAATCTGTGCCTCTTCAAGCGTACGGATGGCTTGTTCGGAGGTAACGGAAGTGGACGGATTCAAATTCAGCCAATCGCCGGAACAGGAAGAATAAAAAAAGGATGTGGCCGCGAATATATATATAAATATACGTTTCATATATCTGAAAATTAATAAGAATTGAAAAAATCAGAAAGTTATCTCAACACCAAAATTAAAAGTACGCATAGCGGGAGCTTCACAGAATACCTCACCGTTAACCGGTACTTCAGGATCATACTGCTTCCACTTGGCCCACGTCAGCAGGTTACTGCCGGAGAAGTAGATACGTGCATTTTCTATCAGAGCTTTCCGCGTCCATTGTCCCGGCAACGTGAAACCGATTGTCAGATTCTTAAGCCGGATATGGTCGGTACTGTGAATATAGCGGGACGAGTTTTGCGGACCGGAGCTTTGCTCCAACACGAAACGGGGCACATCAGTTATATCTCCCGGTTTCTGCCAACGGTCTAAAGCATATACGGGCAAATTGTATGACTTCTCTTGACTACCGTCAGTCTCTATCAGTGTACCTGTTTTATCGAAAGAATAACCGCCCAATGAATAGGTAAAGGTAAGTCCCAGATCAAACCATTTGTAAGAGATGATATTGGTGAATCCTCCCGAAATCTTCGGATCGGCAGATTTATACGGGATGGCTTGCGCCTTGGAAGCATCATCGGTCTTTTCTTTATTATAATTACCCTGTTCATCTTGCGTATTCAGATAATAAAGGGCTTTTCCGGTCATCGGATCTACTCCGGCAAACTCTTTCACATAGAAACTATTATAAGGAAGACCGATCTTATGGATAAACCAGGAACCCTCGATAGACTGTGTCATATCTCCATCCAGTGTCACGATCTTATTACGGTTGTGCGTCAGGTTCAAGACCGATGTCCAGTTAAAGTCCGGACTGGCAAAGTTGATGGTACGTAACTCGAATTCCACTCCTTTGTTGTTGAGCTGACCGATATTTGCCAGATAATTCAGGAAACCGGTGGTAGCACTGATAGGACGATTGTAAAGCAGGTCTTTGGTATCGCGGTTATAGTATTCGAGGCTCACAAAAATACGATTGATAAAAGCCAGATCAAGACCGATATTGAGATTGTAATTCTTTTCCCACTTCAAACCGGGATTGGCTTGTGCAGATTCATACGAGCCTGCGGCTCCCATATAATTCTGTCCGTAACTGTACAATCCCATATATCCGTAAAAAGCTCCCGGCTGATTACCATTGACACCATAGGAAGCCCGGATTTTCACATCATTCAATACCGGTTTCACAGCATTCATAAAAGACTCATTGCTCAGATGCCACATACCGGAGACAGACCAGAAATCTCCCCAACGGCTTTCCGGTGCCAGACGTGAACTACCATCGCGACGGTAACTGCCGGCAATGTAGTAACGGTCGTCATAATCATAATTCAAGCGGGAGAGGTAAGAAATCATTCTGTATGCCTGCGTAGAAGAAACAAAACTTTTCAATACGGCAGCATTATCCGGTTCGAGCAATACATCTGAGGGCAGTTTGGACTTCTCTCCCATCGCTTTATCGCTCTGATAGCTTTCCAGTTCATAAGCAGCCAGTACATCAAGATGATGTTTGGCGGCAAATGTACGGGTATAGTTTAATGAAGTAGACGACAATAGCTTACCATATTCGGTAAACCCCTTCGAAGTCTGGGCATCACTTCCGCTCTTCGGTCCTGCCCCACTAAGAGGATTCAGGTAACGGGAATCTTTCTGTACGGCATAATCATAGCTCAGAGTCTCTTTCAACTTCAATCCTTTAATGATATCTACAGAAGCGTATCCGGTAGAGAACATACGTGTTATACGGCTTCGGTTATAATCAGTACGGATGTCGCGAAGCGGATTCACATTGGTGCCGGCATAAGAGCCTACATAATTGCCAGAAGCATCGCGTACCGGCATGGAAGGCGTGGCAGATACCGCTACACAAAGAAACGGATTGATGTTGGAACCGCGCTCTTCATTCATCTCCTGATTCATCTGGGTGAACATCATATTCCCTCCTACTTCGGCCCGGCTACCTATCTTCTGCGTCATGTTCAGACGGGCGGAATAGCGATCCAAGCTGGAATTCTCCACTAATCCTTCCTGTCGGTTGAAACCAAGAGAAGCGTAGAAAGTAGTACGTTCATTTCCTCCCGAAGCAGAAACTTCGTAATTCTGATTATGGGCGGTACGAATCAATTCTTTCCGCCAATCAGTATATCCTAATTCCGGTATTCCTGCATACGTATCGATGTTGGCGTCGGCATACTCTTCGGGAGATTCTAATCCCTGGTCTACAGCAGAATTATACAAACCTTCGTAAATCATCTCACGACGCTGGTCTCCATTCAATGTAGGACGGAAGTTGACGGCAGCATTAGAGAAACCTCCACTGGCACTCAAAGTAACTTTAGTACGTCCTGCCGCTCCTTTCTTTGTAGTAATCAGGATCACTCCATTCGCAGCACGCGATCCATAAAGAGAAGCGGCGGCGGCATCTTTTATCACTGTGATATTTTCAATATCAGCAGGATTAAGCGTGCTCATCACATTGGTTTTGGCATTATTCATATAAGCAGCATCAGCACCCGTACCGGCACCCATATTACCGGAAGTGACCGGTACGCCATCAATGACGAACAGAGGTTCGTTAGATGCATTGAACGACCCCATACCACGGATACGAATACTCTGATTGGCACCCGGCTGGCCAGAACTGGAAGTGATGTTCACTCCCGTTGTCATTCCCTGCAATTTCTGTTCAACAGAAAGTACCGGCACGTTTTTCAGCATATCGGCCCGTAAAGTATTGGCCGAACCGGTAAAAGACGACTTTGAGAAGTTACCATATCCTGTTACCACCACCTCGTCCAAACTCAGTGATTCGGGACGTAACTCCACATTCAATACTCCACTTTTCGGTATCCTTACCTCTATCGTTTTCATACCGACATAGGATACAACCAGAATTTTATCCGATGGCTCCACAGGTAAGGTATAGCAACCATCCATATCCGTCACTACTCCCCGGCCCGGTGCTCCTTTTACAGAAACGGTAGCCCCGATAAGTGGCTGTTTGTCGTCTGATGATGTCACCACACCTTTTATTTCCAATTGTTGTGCCTGAACATGTATACCACACAGGCAACTCAGTACAAACAATACTACTTTAAAGTTTCTCATTGGTTAATTATTTTAAATCTACAAACACCTATTTGCGCTTGTATACCTCAATAATTGTACCTTAAAGGCGTTGAAGAAACAAATTAATTCTAAACGTCAGTAAATAAAAACATTAATTATTCAAGGAAAGTGAAGAAATCAAAAGTGAATTGTAGAATTACTCCATATACTTGTGGAATTATTCCACAAGTATATGGAGTAATCCCTGCATGTTTACAAAACAGCTAATGGTCTTTCTTCAGATACAATAACTGTCTCTTCTTTCTGTGGATATCCGGTATTAATATATCTATATATTTGTACGATATTATAATATTATTGAATAAAAA